>OHDD01001381.1_pt1 | contig 10070 bp, 4 predicted proteins | sample 1566941 | NCBI WGS metagenome assembly OHDD01 (sample SAMEA3879580, study PRJEB24766) | human gut metagenome | biome: human-associated habitat; feature: feces | place: USA | collected 1985/1987 | reverse complement strand
CCTGTAGCTTATATTTGTCGTCCGTTCGTCACCAACTAATATTCAATTAAACAACGATATAGGTACTATAATGAAATCTTCTTAGCCGTCGTTCCATTTTGATTGCATTGGATAGTTCGGCAATTGCACCTACCTGTACCTTGTAGTAACCATCTTCATATATTATAAAGGCTGGGAAGCCATCTATAAGTAGAGAGTTTAATAAGCGGTCTGCATTATCTTTATTGTGGTATGCACCAGTCTGAACCCGGTAGAGAGGCTGATGTATATATGAATTATTGCAGGTGTTGCTGCAGGAGTTATTGTGTAGGCTGTTGCATGAGTTATCATTGCAGAGATTATATCCGGTGTCAGCAGTATAATTATCAGAGTTGTTAATACCTTCTGTAATACTTTCTGTCTCTGTTTTTGGAGTTATATCATATCTATAAGAGGCATTATCACTATTAATAGAACTGCTTGTGCCGATGAAATTACCGGAATTATAGGAACTGCCGGAATTATAAGAATTGCCGGAGTTGCCGAAATTACCGGAATGGTCGGAATTTCCGAAACTACTAGAATCATAGAAAGTACTAGAAGCTCCTAAATTGCTGGCATTGCTGGAACTGTTGATATTGCTGGCGTTGCTGGAATTATTGGTATTGTTGGAGCTGTTGGTATTGTTGGAGCTGTTGGTATTGTTGGAACTATTGGTATTATTGGAACTGCTGGTATTATTGGAGTTGTTAGCTTTGTTGTAGCTGCTGTTTGAATGGTGAGTATTAGAGTTGCGTGAACCAATAGGGAGGCTTTCTAATATTCCATCAGCTATAGCATTTGCAACCTTATCGAATTCCTGGTCAAATATATAATTATCTTTTTCATTATTTATAAAGCCTGCTTCAACAAGGACAGCTGGCATCTTAGTTCTCTTAAGTACCACAAGATTTTTCCGGGTATCAACTCCCAGATTCTTAAATCCAACATTCTCAAGCTGGTTGTTTATGTTTCTTGCAACCTCTGACTTAAGTCCTGAATCATTGTATACAAGAGTTTCAACACCAGAATACTGGTTGGGCTTTTCAGAAGAGTTTCGATGTATTGACACGAAAAGATCAGCTCCTGAGTTGTTAGCATCAGTTGCCTTTTTAAAAGGTGTCTCATATTCGTCGTTAGTTCTTGTATAGAAAACATCAATTCCATTTTTTTTAAGAATATCGCCGACGGCCAGAGTAAGGTCGAGGGTATCATCTTTTTCCTGTCTGCCATTATAAACAGCACCAGGATCGCTGCCACCATGGCCTGCATCAAGAGCTACTTTATATTTTGACATATCCGCTCCTAAGGGAATTATCATTTTATTTTATTCATAAAAATATATAAAGATACATATAATAATGAAAAAATATTGATTTTTGTATATAGGTGTATACAGAATGGGGGTATAATGGTGTATGTTCATACTATGGAAACACCACAGGATATGATAGATAAAGGTAAGATGCACATAAATGTATATGATAAACAGCAGGGAGCACCGCTTGCAAATGCAAGAATCACTCTGTCATACACAGGTAATCCGGATTCGATAATAAATGAACTTGTAACGGATTCAGAGGGGGCGGTTAATCTTGATGAACTTTTAGCACCACCGATAGAGTACAGCATGGAGCCAGGGGAAAAACAGCCATTTGCAGAATATACGATTGATGTCAGTGCCAACGGATATGAGGAGACTAACATATCCGGAATAGATGTCTTTTCAGGAGAAACGAGTATACAGGATGTATATCTTAATGAAAATGAGTATGCAGTTGCGGAAGATAATATAGTTATTCCGGTTAATACCCTGTATGGAAACTATCCAGCCAAGATACCAGAGAGTGAGATAAAGCCACTTAACCAGTCTGGTGAGATAGTATTAAGCCGTGTTGTTATTCCTGAAACTATAGTTGTGCATGATGGTGTTCCTACTGATTCAACGGCGCTTGATTATTATGTCAGGTATAAGGATTATATTAAAAATGTTGCAAGCAGCGAGATATATTCAACATGGCCAAGGCAGACGTTAGAGGCTAATATACTTGCAATCATGTCATTTACATTGAACAGGGTGTATACAGAATGGTATAGAAACCAGAGTTATAATTTTACTATAACATCTTCAACAGCATTTGATCATAAATGGGTGAATGGCAGAAATATATTTGAGAGTATATCAAATGTAGTAGATGAAATATTTGATAATTATCTTTCACGTCCGAATGTTAAGCAGCCAATACTTACACAGTACTGTGATGGAAAAAAATCAAGCTGTCCAAACTGGATGACACAGTGGGGAAGTAAGTATCTTGGTGACCAGGGATATTCATCAATCGATATATTAAGATATTATTATGGTGATGATATGTATATAAATACAGCAGAGCAAATACAGGGTATTCCTTCATCATGGCCTGGTGCCAATCTTGATATAGGGTCATCGGGTCAGAAAGTAAGACAGCTTCAGGAGCAGCTGAATCTCATAGGAGATTATTACAAGGCTATACCACCATTGTCAGTTGATGGAATATATGGAGAGCAGACAGCAGAAGCGGTAAGACAGTTTCAGAGGATTAACAATATGCCACAGACAGGAGTCGTTGATTTTCCGACATGGTACCGTATATCAGACAGATATGTGAGACTGTCAGGCATAGCTGAGCTTATGTAAGCGGGCATGATATAGTCTGGATTATGGAAATGTTGTCTTTAAACAGTATTGAAATAGTATTATAGTACTGATATTATGATGATATAAAGTAATGTGTACAAATGAAAGAGGCGAAAGATATATGAGGTATAAGATAAGTGATCTTGCAAAGCTTCTTGGTGTATCTACAAATACGGTGAGAAGATATGAGGATATGGGTTATATATCTGCTGTAAGGGATGAGAACAGCGGATACAGGTATTACGATGATGATGGAGTGTTTGGTGTGCTCAATGCTAAAATGCATATAAAGTATGGTTTTACGCATGAGCAGATAAGTAAAATGCAGAATTATACGCTTGATGAAACTATAGAGGCATGTCAGGAACGCATGCAGCAGTTGGATAAGCAGATAGCCTATATGACGTATTTAAGACACAGACTTAAGGATGACTGTTTGCTTATGAATAAGGCGGCATCTAATACAGATATATATGAAAAACAAAGTCTTCCTATGTATTATGTCTTATATAAGAATGGCGGAAAGCTGCTTCAGGAGCCAGAAAGACTGGAGCAGCTAAGCGAGTTTTTATACAATTCACCAGAAATACAGCATATATACATAATTCCTGAGAGTGAGATGAAAGCAGGACGTTTTACTATAAGCTGTGGTTATTCGATTAAGGAAGAGCATCTTGAAAAGTATCATCTTCATATTAACCAATATGCACAGAAGTATATTCCTAAGCCATCAGTTATGGGTATATCAAAGGTGCCGGCAAAGTTAAGCAATATATATGATCACTCACAGGATGAGATTAAGGAGATTATGATAGGGCGTCACCTTGCGTATATGAAAGAGCATAATCTTGTCCTTGATGGTGATATAACAGGTATAGTTATAACAAAGGTTAAGGATGATGATAGTGATGATCATGTGATGTATATCCTTATGAGTGTTCCTGTACGGCATGAAAAACAGTGAATTATGAGATATTATGTTCGCATATAAAAACAATTCTTTGTTAAGTATGTAAAAGATATTGACCTTGACATTGGTTCATACTTTATAGTTTGTATTATGGATATCAAAAAGGTTTTATAAACAGACCCTGACAGTATCCATGCAGATATATAATGTTATAATGCCTTTAAAGGCAGAAATGGAGGTCAATATGCGCAAAACAACTAAAAGACGTCTTAGCAGTCTTTTGTGTGCAGTACTTATGCTTGTTACAAGCATAGACGTAACTGCATTTGCAGCAGAATCAAAAGCGTCAACAAGAAAGATTGACGTATGGGACATGGGCACAGTACAGGAAGCAGATACAGATAAGTATAATAATCATATTACTGCTGCTGATTGGGAGAATTGTGACAATGTTTCAAAGGATGGTAAATTCGTTGCCGGAGAAACAACATTTGGTGATCTTACAATCAATCATAATGCCAATGACAGATTGTTCTCGGCATCAGGCAAAAACTATGGAAGCAATGCGTTAGCAACAACAGCATATGATGATGGATATACAGCATCCGGTATGTACTACTGTAATGGTACAGGAGGAGAAGGAAGAAGATACATTGCTATTAACAATGTAGAAGCCGGAGATAAGATAGTTGTATACATGGCATCAAGCAATGCTGCTAATGGAACACTTCTTTTTAAGTATCTTGGTGAAGACAATGAACAGGTAGAAAAAGCAAGCTTTACTAACAAAGGGGCTAAGTATGAATTCGTAGCTAAGTATAGTGGTTCATATAAGGTATATACAGATGCAGCAGCAGGAAAACCTATATATAACAGGGTGGTAAGAATTCCGGGAGTAAAAGTCAGTGGAACAATAGAAGGCGTACAGGTAAGCGGTCTGAAGGTTTTATTTAAGGATGATGTTAACGATATCACATATGATGCAGATGTAAAAGGCAATACATTTACAGCTACACTTGCAGCAGGTTGTGATTATACAGCAGTTTTATCCGGAGCAGCAGGATATGGATTTTCCGTTGATACAAAGAATGTTACAACAACTGTAGATGAAGCTCTGACAGGCAAGACAGGAGTTACATTAAAGGTAGAAGAAAAGAAAGTATATACATATACAGGAAAGGTTACAGGCTTTGCAGCAGATTATGATACATCGGGATTATCAGTTAAGCTCGTAGCTGACCCATCTTCATTAGCAGATGATGTGGTTCTTAAGCTTGATGATAACAAAGCTTTCAAAGCAACACTTGAGCCTGATGTTAAGTATACAGTTGAGCTTAGTGGAGTTAATGATTATGAAGTAGCTGATGGCAAAGAGGTTACAGGCCAGACAGATTACTCTAAAGATATAAGCGTTTCTGCTAAGAAGTTATATAAGGTAACAGGTAGATTTACAGATATTGATGCTAAAGAAGCAGTTACAGATATTAAGTTTATCAATGTTGATGACAAGTATGTGTATACAGGAAAGGTTACATCAGATGGATATGAAGTTTCTTTAAGAAATGGTTCATATGAAGTTGAAGCAGCAGTTGATGGATATAGAACAACAACACATATAGTAGTCAATGATGCGGATGTAACTAAAGACATCTTAATGGTGTCAACCAAAGATAAGGAACAGATTGAAAGAGTATCTGATATATATGTCGGATATAAAGAAAAAGGGAATGCAAACTATAATACAGTAAAAGAAGCAGTATCAGCAGTATCATTAATGACACCTGCTCCTGATGAGAATAATGGAGTTACTATTCATATTGCTCCTGGTACATATAGAGAACAGGTTATTATATCAACTCCATATGTAAGACTTGTTAATGATGAAAAGTCATCAGGCAAAGAAGTGCTTCTTACATGGTATTATGGAATAGGATATAAGTATTACAGCATAGATTCTAAAGGCTATTATAATGCTGAAAATGCATATGATAAGTACGAGAAGGCAGCTGCAGCAAAATGGGGCTGTTCAGTACTGCTTAAAAATACAGCAACAGGATTTAGTGCTGATGGAATCACATTTGAAGCTTCGTTTAACCGTTATTTAACAGATGAAGAAATAGAAGATGGTGTGACACCTACAGAAAATAAGAATCCAGACAGAAACTATGCAACAGATGTTACATCAAAGGCAGCAACAGAAAGAGCAACAGCCATGGCTATAGAAGCTGATAAGGTTGAATTCACAGACTGTGCATTTCTTGGAAGCCAGGATACATTATATACTGGTAATTCAGCAACTAATATGTACTTTAAGAACTGCCATATAGAGGGTAATACAGATTACATATTTGGTGATGGAAACGCAGTGTTTGATGGATGTGAACTTAGATTTGCAGGTTACAGTGCTGGCTCTGCAGGTGGTTATATTACAGCACATAAGCCAGCTTCTGCTGCAGCAACTAAGATTGGCTATGTATTTAGAAACTGTACAATAACAGGCAGTGATAAACTTGAGGTAAGTGCAGGATATCTTGGAAGACCTTGGGGTCAGGATGCAAAAGTAACATTCCTTAATACTAAGATAAATGGTAGTTACATTAAGGATGAAGGCTGGTTTGAAATGTCTGGCAATAAGCCGGAGAAGGCTGGTTATACAGAATATAATTCGGTTTATACAGATGGAACAGCAGTAGATGTTTCTAAGAGAGTAACAGGAGTTACAACAGATGAAAGTGTTGCAAAGAAAGATGTTGTGAATGATTATCTTTCAGGCTGGACACCTAATGCTTATGTGGCTGATGAGGGCACAGTAGCATTTGTAAAGAAACCATATCTTGTGGATAATGGAGATATCAATGCACCATATCCAGGACATACTCTTACTGTTATATACTCTCTTGGAGAGAAGAATGATAAAAATGATGCATCAGTGATCCGCTGGTATATTGTTAATGAGGATGGCAGCAGAACACTTGTAAAATCGTCAACTGCCAATGCTGATAATACATATAAGATTTCTAAGGATGCTATTGGAAAGCATATTGAAGTTGAAGTTGTACCTGAGAACTTAAGTGGTGTTAAGTCAGGAGCAGTAAAATATAAGGCAGAGGCATATGTAAGAGATGGATATGAAGATCCTACAGGTTCAACAGATATAGAACTTGGTGATGGAGTAAATGTATTTTTAGCAGGTGATTCAACTGTTAAGGATTATTCAGCATCAGGTATGTATATGAGCGGTAAGGCTCAGGCTGAAGGCTCATGGGGCGAATATTTACAGGCGTTCTTTGATTCTTCAAAGGTTAAGGTGCAGAACTATGCCAATGGAGGACGAAGCAGCCGAAACTTTATCAATGAGGGCTCATTAGATAAGATAAAAGCCAATATCAAAGCAGGCGATTATCTGTTTATACAGTTTGGACACAATGACTGTGCCAATGGAAAAGGATACATTGAAGATAGATATGTACCACTTGGACAGCCAGATGCTGACGGAATATATCCTGTAACAGCAGGAACTAAAGTGGCAACACCATCATCACTTACTTCAAAGTATGGAGATACATTCTATTCATATGATTGTGGTGGTACTTATAAATGGTATCTTAAACAATATATTGATGCGGCAAAGGAAGCAGGGGCAATACCGGTTCTTGTAACACCAGTATCAAGACTTTATTATACTAGTGAGGGTACTATCAAACCACATCATGATTCAACAGATAAAGAAACAGGAACACTTGTAACTGAAAATAATGCATATGTTGAAGCAGTTAAACAGCTTGCAAAGGAACAGGATGTATTACTTATTGATGGTTTTGAGATAACAAAGAATATGTATGAGGAAGCATACAAAGCAGACGAAAAGGCAGCTAATGGCAAGTCTGTTAATGGTACACAGGTTATGTCAGCAGGAGACAGTACACATAGCAATAAGCTTGGTGGTTTCATAACAGCAGAACTCTTTGCACAGCAGATCCAGAATATGAATATATCACTCTCAAAGGCTGTTAAATCACCATCCAGAGTAGCAGGTGTTAATCCGGATGGACAGCAGGTGTTTGTTGTTGATAAGAATGGAGTGCTTACTGCTAAAGCAGCAGATGCAAATGGCAGATTCACAGAAGATGCAGTGTACTGGACAACAAAAGGCCAGAGCCTTTTAAGTGCAATAAGTGCTAAGAGTGAAGAACTTAATAAGAGCGAGAATCCAACGCCGGCACCAGATCCAACACCAGCGCCAGACCCAACGCCAGCACCGGATCCAACGCCAGCGCCAGACCCAACGCCAGCACCGGATCCAACACCAGCGCCAAACCCAACACCAGCTCCAGAACAGGGTGGCAGCGATAAGAAAGATGATGGAGCTACGTCAGGTAGTGACAGTAATAAAGATGACAATGCTATATCATCTGACGATAAAAATCCAGATGCTTCTAAAGATGATGTAAAAACAGCAGATGTATATCACGTGATGGGATATAGTGTGGCATTTACAATGGCATTAGCTGGAATAGTACTTCTTGTGTATGAAGATAGAAAAAAGAAAAGGCTGATTAATAAATAATATAATAGTTATAGATACTAGTTTTAGTGATGATTAGAATTGATTAGCATTGATTGGCATTGAATAAAGCCAGATACACAATGACTTAGGTTGTTGTGTGTCTGGTTTTTGAATGCTTGAATATTATTCGTTCGAATATTATTTGCTTGAATATTATTTGCCTGAATATTTTTTGAAATATAATAATGTATGGATTTATGTACAATGCATTATTAAATGTGTAAAAAGATATTGACCTTGACACTGGTTCATACTTTATAATTCCATAAAAAGGGACGGATTGTCCAGAAAAGAAAGGGAAGGTTATTTATGATGAAGAAAAGAAACAGAAAACGTATAAGTTGTCTGCTTAGCGCTTTGCTTTTGCTTGTTATGAGCATAGGCTGGAGCGTTATGGCTATGGCTGATGATGCGGTTAATAAAGACAGCAGCAAGCCTACAGTATGGATAATAGGTGATTCTACAGTAAGTTCTTTTGCTGATAATTATTATTATCCAAGATATGGATGGGGTACACAGATTGATAAGTATCTTGATGGAACATATGAAGTGAAGAATATAGCTTTATCAGGAAGAAGTTCTAAGAGCTATGTTAATGATAAGGAGTATAATGAACTTACATCCGGTATGAAGCAGGGTGATTATCTTCTTATAGGCTTCGGACATAATGATGAAAAGGCAGAAGCAGACAGATATACAGATCCTAATGGTGATTATAAGACAGCTGGCTCATTTGCTAACTCATTATATGAAAACTATATTAAGCCTGCGCAGGCAGCTGGTACAACAGTTATCCTCTGTACACCTATAGTAAGAAGAACTGCTACAGCAGAATGGTCTGACAGCAATCTTCATATCACAAAGGATAGTGGTGATTTCAAGGGTGGAGATTATGCCCAGTCTATAAGGAATCTTGGTAAGGAACTTAACATACCAGTTGTTGATATGACTAAGATGACAAAAGAGTTATATGATACATTAGGACCGGATGAGACAGTCAACCTTCATGCATGGACATCATCTAAGGCTACAAGCGTTGATAATACACATACAAACATTTATGGTGGAACATATAATGCTTATCTTGTAACTAAGACAATTAAGGAACTTGGAGTGGCTGGAATATCAGAACATATAACAGCCAAGGAAGCACCTGTTAAGGCTGATGTACTTAAGCCTAATCCAGATTATAAGGAAGCTGAATATTCAGGAGAACTTAAGCAGAGTGAATTATGGAAAGATGCGGGGGTTTTCAAGGGTTCAATATTTGGAGATATAGGTGGAGACCCAAATCTTATTAAAGATAAGTTCATACTTGAGGGCAATGAAGATGGAAGCATTCACATTGCTGTTAATGGTAAGGGAAAGATATCATCAACAACAGATGGAATTGCAATGTATTATTATAAAGTACCTGCAGATAGTAACTTTGTAATAACAGCTAATGCAACAGTAAACAGCATTAATAAACACAATCAGGTTGCATTTGGTCTTATGGCAAGAGATGCGATGTATATTGATGTTAATGATAAGTCAGCTCTTGGAGATTATGTTGCAGCAGGAAGTATCAAGCAGGGAACAGCTAACTGCTTTAAGAGAAAAGATGGTGCATTAGGTTATGGTGGTACATTAGAGAATCCAGTAGAGGCTGGTAAGACATATGCACTTAAGATTGAGAGCAACAGTGATGGATACGCATGTACATTTGGCGATAATGCTGCTATATCAGGCGGTTTTGATTTCAAGCTTACATCAATAGATGCGGATTATGTATATGTAGGTTTATTTGTAGCAAGACAGGCAGATGTAACATTCTCAGATATAAAACTTGTTGTAGATGGTAAGGTAATAACTGGTTCTGATGTTAAGCCAGGTGATACACCAGATGATAGCAAGCC
>OHDD01001378.1_pt1 | contig 10082 bp, 8 predicted proteins | sample 1566941 | NCBI WGS metagenome assembly OHDD01 (sample SAMEA3879580, study PRJEB24766) | human gut metagenome | biome: human-associated habitat; feature: feces | place: USA | collected 1985/1987 | reverse complement strand
TTTCACGCTTTATCTTCCTGTCGGCAACCTGCTCCGGCGTATAGTCGGCAACGGCGGCAGCCATGATAACGGCATCCGCATCGTCAAACAAAGAGGTAGCCGCCTCAAACATCTCTCCGGCAGACTCCACACCGAAATACCGGTACACAGGGTAGTGTGTCCGGAGCTGGACGGGTCCCGAAACCAGAATAACCCTTGCTCCTCTTGCCGCACACTCATCGGCAAGCGCAAAGCCCATCTTTCCCGACGAATAATTACCGATGAAACGCACCGGATCAATCTTTTCGTATGTCGGTCCGGTAGTAATCATTATTGTTTTTCCCGCCAGATCACCGTCCTTAGCGGCAAAGAACTCTTCCAGCCTGCGGATAATGACATCCGGCTCTTCCATTCTGCCCTTGCCTACCAGATGGCTTGCAAGCTCGCCCGTACCCGGTTCTATGATATGGTTACCATACGAACGCAGTGTCTCCAGGTTCTTTTGGGTGGACGGATGGGCATACATATCCAGGTCCATTGCCGGGGCAACAAACACAGGAGCTTTAGCCGACAGGTAAGTGGTTATCAGCATATTATCGGCAATGCCATTCGCCATCTTGCCGATAGTGGAAGCCGTGGCAGGAGCTATCAGCATGGCATCCGCCCACAGGCCCAAATCCACATGGCTGTTCCAGGTTCCGTCACGCTGCGCGAAGAACTCGCTGATAACGGGCTTGCTGGTAAGGGCGGACAAAGTAATGGGAGTTATAAATTCTTTGCCCGCAGGCGTTATAACAACTTGCACTTCCGCGCCCCGTTTTATAAGTCCGCGAATGATATAACAGGCTTTATAAGCGGCAATACTGCCTGTAATGCCGAGTACTATTTTCTTTCCTTTCAGTGGGTTTGCCATGAAATCAAACTACTAATTACAAATTTACTTCTGGGTAATCTCGCGCAGGCGGATTTTAGTCAGCATAGCCTTGGTATTCAGTGTAAAATCACTGTTCAGTATCCAGCTGTAATAGCCCGGATCGCGTTTCAGCACATCTGCCACCGGCATGCCTTTGTATTTACCGAAATTAAACACTTCCACACCTTTATCATCGTAAACCATGCGTCCTGCAAAGTCCACATTCTTGTTGAAGCTGGAATAATCCGAGAGGAAAGCCACATCGTTCTGCAATTCGGGATAACGGTCCAGTTGCGACATCAGCACCTCGTAAGTGGCACGCGTATCGGCTTCCGCCGTATGGGCGTCTTCCAGGTTCTTGCCGCAATAGAACTTATAAGCGGCAGACAGTGTGCGCTGCTCCATTTTGTGGAAGATAACCTGTACATCCACAAACTTGCGGCGGCTCATATCTATATCCACGTCTGCACGCAGGAACTCTTCCGCCAGTACCGGAATATCAAAGCGGTTGGAATTAAAGCCGGCAAGGTCGCAGCCTTCAATATCATTGGCTATATTGCGTGCCACTTCCTTGAACGTGGGGCATTCTGCCACATCTTCGTCGTAAATGCCGTGAACAGCGGAAGCCTCCTCCGGTATGTGCATTTCGGGATTGATGCGCATGGTCTTGGTTTCCTCGTTTCCGTTGGGATATACTTTGAGATAACAGATTTCTACTATTCGGTCCGAGTTAATGTTTGTACCGGTGGTCTCCAAGTCAAAAAAGACAATCGGATTTTTAAGATTCAGTTTCATGAAGTTTCGTATTTATTTATCTTTTAGGCACGGACTGCACGGAACGGTGCGGTTTCTCTATAAACCCGAACCGTGAAATCCGCGTAACCCGTGCCTAAATAAAAAAATGACAGATTACTATTTCATTAATCATTCAGCATCATCGGCATCAGCAGCATCAGCAGGTCTTCGTTTTCTTCCTGCTCTGCCGGAACAATAACACCGGCACGCGAAGGATCCGCCAGCTCGATAACCACTTCATCCGCCGATATATTATTCAGGATATCAATCAGGAAAGTAGACTTGAAACCGATGCTCATCGGATTACCCGCATACTGGCATGTCTGCGTTTCCTCTGCCGAAGTGGAGAAATCGATGTCCTGTGCCGAAATCACAATTTGGTTCTCCTGCATACGCAGTTTGATAAGGCTGCTTGCCTGTGAGGAGAAGATAGACACGCGGCGCAACGCACCAATCAGCAGCAGGCGGTCTACCGTCACTTTATACGGGTTGTTCTGCGGAATTACGGAGTTATAGTTGGGGTAGCGTCCCTCAATCAGGCGGCATACCATGCGATAGCTTTCCAATGTAACCACGGCATTGCGTTCGTCAAATTCAATGGTCACCGTGCCCTGCTCCTTCGGCAACAGGTTCTTCATCAGGTTGGCGGGTTTCTTGGGCAGGATGAAAGCCGCGCGTTCATTGCCTTTGGCGGCCAGCGTCTTGCAGCGCACCAGCTTATGTCCGTCGGAAGCCACCATTGTGATGTCTTCGGTAGTAATATCGAAATAGATACCGTTCATCACGGGACGAAGCTCGTCATCAGCCGTAGCAAACACGGCACGGTTGATACCACCCAGCAACACTTGTGCATCCATTTCCACACGTACGGCATTGTCACCCAACATGGCAGACTGCGGGAACTCGTCCGCATTCTGCCCCATCAGGCTGTATTTACCGTTCTGATACTGAACCGTAATCTCCAGAGAACTCGTATTGATGTCAAACGTCAGCGGCTGTTCGGGGATTTCCTTCAAAGCGTCCAACAAAGTCTTGGCAGTCACTGCAAAACGTCCGTCGGCATCACTTTCATTCACTTCGACTGTGGTAACCATCGTTGTTTCACTGTCGGAAACAGTTACCGACAAGGTTCCGTCTTGTAGTTCAAAAAGGAAACAATCCAAAATAGGCAGCGCATTCTTTGAATTAATCACACGGCTGATAGCCTGCAAATGGCTGGAGAGCGCAGTACTCGAAACGATAAATTTCATATATTCTATGTATTTAAGTTTTAATTTCAGTTCAGTTGTTAACTAACGGACAAAGTTAAAAAAAGAATTCCCTACGGCAAAGAAAAAACAGCCGTTTATTCGTCGCATATCCCTAAAAAATTGTAACTTCGCCGCATCATTTAAAAAGAGTACAATGGAATTTACAGGAAAAATCATCGCTATACTCCAGCCCAGAGGCGGAGTTTCCAAAGCATCAGGTAACGAGTGGAAAGCGCAGGAATACGTAATCGAAGACCACGGGCAATATCCCCGCAAGATGTGTTTCGACGTATTCGGAGCAGATAAAATAGAACAATTCAATATCCAGATGGGTGAAGAGCTGACGGTATCTTTCGACATCGACGCACGTCAGTGGCAAGACCGCTGGTTCAACAGTATCCGCGCATGGAAAGTGGAACGTGTCAGCGCAGCAACAGCAGCACCTGCACCGGGAGCACCGGTTCCGCCGCCCGCTCCGTCCGCAGCACCGGAATTTTTATCCGGAGACGCAAAGGACGACTTGCCTTTCTAATTTGAGAATTAAAAATTGAAAACAGGAATCAGCAAGTTTATCCGGTAAGAAAAGGAAGGTGTCAAAATACACTTGACGATTTCTTTTAGGCACGGATTACACGAAAAGCACGGATTTCACAGAAAAAGAATAAAGAACATCTGTGGAATCCGTGCTTTCCGTGTAATCCGTGCCTAAATAAAGAAACAAATAGTAAGTGGATTTTAGTTTTGACACACATTCCTCAGATGTTATAGTCATAGTTACAATCTGAACTTTCTCAGAGCACTCATTTTAGTTTTGACAATATTTCTCTTATTTTTCAATTCCCAACTTCTTCAAACTCCCCTATTTTCTCTCCTTTATACAGCAGGACGAGATTCGGATACACCACTCCTTCCGCGCAAGTAAACTGTATGGCTATAGTGAAGTGGCGGAAGAAATCGGAATGACGAAAGAAGAAATTCGGAACCAACCGCACATAAGTCTCCGGCTGGTGCATCATCTCTTCCATATCCACCATCATGGCAAAATTATAATAAGGGGAAAGACTGCCTACACCTTCCTCGTATACCGAAGTCCCGTCCAGCACATCCCCGTTCTCCACAGCATCCACATAAGCGGAAAGACTCTGTGCATCGGGCGCCAGCAACAAAGCTCCTTTATAGAAGCAGGCGTAGGTGTGAAGCGCGGATTCCGTAATGCCCGTCAGTTGTGTCAATACGGTATTCCGGGGCAACATATACTGCCGGTACTTCCGTGCACGCGGGTATCGCCTGTAATTCGGATAGGTCCGCTCCACGGCCGGAGCGCCTTTTTCTTCGGGAGTGGCATACAGCAATTTCTGCAGGGCACGTTCCGCCTGCGCTTCATCTTTCACGGCAACGCTCATTACAGCGCAGGGATGCTGGTCGGTAGTATCCTTGGAATGAAGCAGGCAAGACATGACATTCTCTCCCGCATACGTTTTCATAAATTCCATCCACTCGCCATCCCGCTTCTTGATATAATCGGAATAGGCAGCCTTAGCATATTCCTGTTGCGAAGTAAAGCCGAATATGGCTTCCAAATCCGAGATTGCCCACTGGTTGTAGAAGAAGACAGATGCCGGCAGCCGCTCTCCCGAAAAATCCTTTATCGGCTCCTGCCTGCGAAGCGCATTGATAAACGTCCGGGCTGTATCCGCTCCGTGACTGATACCTGAACAATAAACGGCTTCTTCATTGAACTTCATATCAAACTCCGCCCAACTTCCCAGATGCGTCTGCGGACGAATGCCGTCTGTATTCTTGCCCATGCCCACTTCTTTCATGCGTACATACACCGTTGCCGCCACATTGTTGCGCTTACCGGCATACATGGCACGGAAAGACGCCATGTCCATCAACGATTTTCTGGAACGGCAGGCATCGATAACCTGCTCTATCAGACGCTTCTGAAAGCTGACAGCCAGAAAGTCCGGGGTAAAATAAGCCGCAAGGAAACGCCCGTCCGCCGTGGGATAGATGCGTATTTCCTCGCCGTTGTAATCAAAATACTTGGAAGGAAAAGTGCTGGAACAGTATTTACGCACGAAAGACTCCACCAGTTCGTAATCCCCCTCCCCCAGGCTGCAATACAACACCTGGTTCAAGGGAGTATCCGGCTCGTGGAAGCTGATGAGCATTTTGTTCATCTGCCTGCTCAGTCCATGCGGCGTATCGCCTACCAATGTATTGAAATACTTCTTCAGGTATACAAAAAGCTCCGATACATACAGGAAATGCTCATCCTTGCTGCAATGCAGGCCGTCGACATCTTCCATCAGATCCGCCATACGGTCTGTCTCAAGCACGGCCGTGGCATCTTGCGGCACTAACGTAAAGAGATTAAAATCCTGCCGGTTCTCCACTGCGTTCATGCGCAGAAACGAGTATACGCCAAAGCCTGTACACAGCAATACTATGGACACAATAACGGCTATTCGTATAAGGGTTCGAAGCTTCATGGCATATATTCGTCAACTGTTGGCAAAAATAAACATTTATACTAATAAAACAAAACAAATGTTTCAAAAAGTTTAGAAATCTATTTCCATACCGTCATACGCAAAGTGCACATGGGGCGGCAGTTGGCGGTCGATTTCGGCATGCAGCCCTGCATGGTGACTCATGTGGATGAAATAAGTTTCCCTTGCGCCGATACGTTCCGCTGCCGCCAGCGCTTCCGGTATGCTTTGGTGCGTAGAGTGCGGTTGCGGCCGCAAGGCGTTTATTACCAGAACATCCAGTCCCTGCAATTGTTCATACGAAGCGTCCGGCATCGTAAGCATGTCCGTTACATACCCCAGCCGCCCGCAGATACGGTATCCCAGGATGGGCAGCCGCCCGTGCATCACGGTAACCGGCAGTATTTCCGTTTCCCGCACGTAGAAAGGCCTGCCCGTTTCCACTTCCTGCAAATAAATGCGCGGCACACCCGGATATTTCTTATCCACAAAGCAATAAGGCATCCGCGCCCGCAGATGGGCTGCCGTGTAGGCATCCGAATAGACGGGTATTTCCGAAAAACGGCAGAAAGGGCGCAAATCGTCCAATCCGCCCACATGGTCGTAATGCTCGTGGGTTATCAGCACGCCGTCTATCCGCTCGTACACGGAAGCGCGCAGCATCTGTGTCCTGAAATCGGGACCACAGTCTATCAATATCACCGCATCGTCCGTATGCAGCAGGGCAGATGCACGCAAACGGCTGTCCCGCGGGTCGGCAGATGTGCAGACGGGGCATGTGCAGCCAATTTCCGGCACTCCGGTAGATGTTCCGCTTCCTAATATAGTCAGTTTCATAAAACAGTGATTGATGCTTGTCGGTTAATCATTCTATAAAGTTCACTTCCGGACAAATCTCCACTCCGAATTTCTCCTTTACCGAGGCTCTGACGGCATCCGACAGGGCAACCACATCTTTTCCGGTCGCACCGCCCAGATTCACAAGCACCAGAGCCTGCTTGTCGTGCACGGCGGCAGGACCTAAGGCCTTGCCTTTCCAGCCGCATTGGTCTATCATCCATCCGGCGGGAATCTTCACCCGTCCGGCATCCACCTCGTAATGAGGCATGGCGGGATACAAGTCCAGCAACGCTTCAAACTGCGCACGGGGCACGATGGGATTCATAAAGAAACTCCCGGCATTACCCAGCACTTTCGGGTCGGGCAGTTTGCTTTCGCGAATATCTATAATCACACGGCGCAAAGTGGCTAAATTCACTGACGGATACCCGGCAAGCTCCTGACGGATTGTACCGTAATCCAGTGTGTAATGCTCCTTCTTGCTCAGTACGAAATTCACGTAAGTCACAAAGACCGGTTTCATTTCAGGCTTTTTGAAAAGGCTTTTCCGATAGGCATATTCACATTCGTCCTTCCGGTAGGTACGCTTCTCGCCGCGGATGTTTACCGTCTCCACAGACTCGATGAGGTCTTTCACCTCTACACCGTAAGCACCGATATTCTGTACGGCAGCCGCTCCTACCTCACCGGGTATCAGCGACAGGTTCTCCGCACCATACCAGCCCTGCTCCACACAGTAAGCCGCAAAATCATCCCATACTACACCCGCACCCACACGTACATGCACCTGCCCGTCATCTTCCGCGGTCACTTCCATGCCGCCGATGCACGAGTGCAGCACCATGCCTTCATAATCTTTCACAAACAACAGATTGCTGCCGCATCCTATATGCAAAAAAGGAGAAGTGATGCGCCCTTCGGCTATCCATTTCTCCAGTTCCTCTACCGAGTGATATTCTGCATATACGGCAGCTTTTACATCAAATCCGAATGTATTGGGTATTCTCATAAGTCTCAAATGCTCGTATCTTCGTATTTATACATCTTCCACTCACCGCCCCGCCTGCGAAAATAGAAAACGTTGGAATATCCGTTGCCGATACCGTTTACTTTCAGGATTTTCGTATTCGAATTATCCTCGTTCTTCTGTCCGTAGTTGATGTTGGACAACTTGTCTGCGGGCAGCGACGGACGGAAAGCATACCACTGGTTCACGTCGAGAGTGGTTTCCAGTATGGCAAACTCATCGTCGGGGTCGATGGTGACAAACTGCAACGGATTGGCAATGTGCTCGCTCTGATACAGGCTGTCCGTTACAAAACGGGTATAGAAATCCACAAAATTCTCGCCTTCACCGTCCTCTATATGGCGCAGATTAATGGCCTCGAGCATCCACATGCCCTGCTTGCGCTCAAAGTAATACTTCTTTACCATACGCGTTTTCAGGTAAATCCACTCTACCTGCACGGACTTCAGCGCAGTGTCGCCCACCATGTCCATGTCGCTCTCACGGTCGAAAAGCAACGTATAATAATTCTGCTTGGTAAACAGGTAGTCGTGCTTCCAGAAGCGTTCCTCTATCTTCGAAGGAGTGTCCCGGTTGTAATAAGGCAAAGGAAATTCCGTCCTTGCCCGTTGCAAAGCCTCGTCCGAAGCATAGTTGAAGATAAAATCATCAAACAGTTCGTCCGCTTCCAGCGGTTCAGGCTCTTCCTTCACTTCCGCCTGTTGCAGCGTATCGGCTTCATGCCCGGCCGAATCCACCATTTCGGTAATGGTAGCAAAGGGATCCATTTTCGTCTTTCTGTTCCCGCACGAGAACAGAAAGACGAGTATAAAAAATCCCGTTAGTAATCGTTTCATCCTTTAGCGACCTCTACGGTCATTTATTTAATTTTGCTCTTAGTTTCTCAAGCATGTCCACAGTCATGGACTCCAGGTCGAACTGCGGCATCCAGTCCCACTCCTCGCGGGCGCAGGAGTCATCCAGCGAATCGGGCCAACTGTCGGCAATGGCCTGCTTCAAAGGATCTATCTGATAGGTCATTTCGAAGTCGGGCACATGTTTCCTGATAGCCGCATAAATCATTTCCGGGTCGAAGCTCATGGAAGCGATGTTGAACGCATTCCGGTGTTTCAGCCGTTCCGGATCGGCTTCCATCAGCGAGATAGCCGCATTGAGGGCATCGGGCATGTACATCATATCCATAAATGTACCCGCCTTTACGGGGCATACGAACTTCTCACCTTTCACGGCAGAGTAGAAGATGTCTACCGCATAGTCCGTCGTACCGCCGCCCGGAGGTGTCACGTTGGAGATAATGCCGGGGAAACGTACCGCACGGGTATCCACCCCGTATTTCGTATGATAATAATCACTTAACAATTCCGTAGTCACTTTTGTTACGCCGTACATGGTACGCGGACGCTGAATGGTGTCCTGCGGCGTCTTCGTATGAGGTGTACTTGCACCAAAAGAACCGATTGAACTGGGTGTAAACACGGCACATCCCTGTTCGCGCGCTACTTCCAATACATTCCACAACCCGTCGATGCCAATCTTCCACGCCATGGCGGGACGGCTCTCGGCCACTACCGACAACAGGGCTGCCAGGTTATAAATTGTATCAATCTTGAATTGCCTCACCACCACTTCAATAGACTGGCGGTCTGTCACATCGGCTATGGCCGAAGGACCCGAGGATTTCAATTCACCCTGCGGCATGGCGCTCGGAATATATCCGGCTACAACATGGTCATTACCATAGCGTTTACGCAACTCCAATGTTAGCTCCGAGCCAATCTGTCCTGTGGCTCCAATTACCAAAATATTTTTCATACAACTTATTTATAAGGTATTCTTTCGTTACTGAGTCGCAAATATACACACTTTTTTTTCATTTTTCTATCAAAAAGATATTGTTTATTCCAAGAAAAATGATGTCCTTTGTAGAGCTTCAAATAACGAAGTATTACCTATTAAAATAAAAAGCTATGTACGGTAAAATGAAAGACCATCTCAGCAAAACGCTTGCTGAAATAAAAGAAGCCGGACTCTATAAAGAGGAACGCCTGATCGAGAGTGCACAACAAGCTGCTATCACCGTGAAAGGCAAGGAAGTACTGAACTTCTGCGCCAACAATTACCTGGGATTATCCAATCATCCCCGCCTGATAGCCGCTGCTCAGAATATGATGGAACGCCGCGGCTACGGCATGTCGTCCGTCCGTTTCATCTGTGGCACACAGGACATCCACAAGGAACTGGAAGCTGCCATTTCCGATTACTTCAAGACGGAAGACACCATTCTATATGCCGCCTGCTTCGATGCCAACGGCGGTGTGTTCGAGCCTCTCTTCACCGAAGAGGACGCCATCATCTCCGATTCCTTGAACCATGCTTCCATCATCGACGGCGTGCGCCTCTGCAAAGCCAAACGTTACCGTTATGCCAATGCCGACATGGCAGAGCTTGAAAAATGCCTGCAAGAGGCTCAGGCACAACGTTTCCGCATCATCGTAACGGACGGCGTGTTCTCCATGGACGGCAATGTAGCTCCCATGGACAAGATATGCGACCTTGCCGAAAAGTACGATGCGCTGGTTATGGTGGACGAATCCCACTCTGCCGGAGTAGTGGGCGCTACGGGACATGGCGTGAGCGAACTGTACAACACCTACGGACGTGTGGACATCTACACCGGTACATTGGGCAAAGCCTTCGGAGGCGCTTTGGGCGGTTTCACCACGGGCCGCAAAGAGATTATCGACCTGTTGCGCCAGCGCAGCAGTCCGTATCTCTTCTCC
>OHDD01001367.1_pt1 | contig 10170 bp, 6 predicted proteins | sample 1566941 | NCBI WGS metagenome assembly OHDD01 (sample SAMEA3879580, study PRJEB24766) | human gut metagenome | biome: human-associated habitat; feature: feces | place: USA | collected 1985/1987 | reverse complement strand
GATCTGTTCTCTCACGGCTTCCGGTTCGGGAGTGACAATCAGGAGTAATTCACGTTCTGCTATTTCCCGGGCTATGTTTATAAAACACTCCTGTACTTCTGTCAGCATATATGCCCAGTCCGTACCGGCGTGTGGCCATGTTAATTGTATGCCGCTTTGCGTATGCCATTCGGCAGGCAGATGAGGAGCTCTCATTTCCACCTGTACGGTCATATTCTTTCCGAAATTTAATTGTAAATCCTTCTCCGAACCACTGGGGCTGGGGAGTCCAACCATAATTCCCATTAGACTAATCTATTTAAGTTTATATAAATTGTTTAAGTTCGTTTTTGCCGAATGAGTCTGTAGACAACGAACATATAGAAGATTTCTTGGGTTACATCGAAGGAAAGAAATCACGTATTAAGTCTATTGTATTAAAGCGTAATGGCATTAAGCATCGTTATTATGCACTGAATGAGGAAGGAGCGGTGACCCATCGGAATTCCGGAATGGTGGTAGAGGCTATCAAAAAATTATCTTCACTCGGGGGATGTATAGAGGATATCGATACTTTGTGTTGTGCGACAACGACACCGGATCAGTTGGTACCGTCGCATGCTTCTATGGTTCATGGGCAATTGAAATGTCATCCGGTAGAAATTTTCTCTTTTTCCGGTGTTTGTCTGACTTCTTTGCAGGCTCTAAAGACTTTGTTCAACGCTATTCGGTTGAATGAAAGTCATAAAGGTATTTGTACGGCATCTGAGTTGATTTCTCCTACATTCAGGGCTGTTAATTATGAGGTGCCCGAAGCCGTATGCGATGAGTTGTCCAATACTCAATATATGGAGTTTGAACGTGATTTCTTGAGGTTTATGTTGAGCGACGGTGCGGCAGCCTTGCTTTTGTCGGATCGGCCGAATGAAGCTGGTCTTTCTTTGAAAATAGAATGGGTGAAGACAAAATCTTATGCCAATGAGACTTCTACGTGTATGCGTATGGGAGGTGAGTTGCTTCCGAATGGAGAATTGAAAGGTTGGAAAGAGTTCGGCGACCGTTTAAATATCGGTAATTTCCTTCTCTGCCAGGATTTCAAGATTTTAATGAACGGAATGAAGTATTGGGTGGATTTTATAGAAGAGTGTATACAGGAATATGCTATGGATGTACATGAGATAAAAACGGTTATTCCTCACATCTCTTCGGCTTTTATAGGAGATGAACTGAAAAAGGAAATGCAAAGCCGTAATGTAGAATTATGGGATAACTGGTTTACGAATCTCTCTGAAGTCGGTAATATCGGGTCTGCATCTATCTTTGTTGCTTTGGATGAATACATGGCTACACGTGCACAAAAAGGTGAGAAAATATTGCTGTTGGTTCCGGAGAGTGCGAGGTTTAGCTATGGCGCAGCATTGCTGACTGTTGTCTGATATTATCAATGTATAAAGTTGATAAGTGGGGATAAAAGGATTAAAGCCATGAGCTTTTAGGATTCTTTGGCTTCCAACCGTGCTTCCGTTACATTGAGGATACAGTCGGAGAGTTGTTCGCATTCGTTGATGACATCCATATACATTGCCCCGGTCTGATAATTATACACACCGTTGTTTACGTCTGTAAAATTCAGATTACGTAGTTGATTGCGGAATTTATTGATTTCCCTTTCTATATAGTAGGCTGTAGAAGCCTCTCTTGGGGCTTTTCGGATGGATAAGATGGTTCGCATTTGTTCCAGTGCTTGTTCTGTCAGTTGAAACATTTGGTGAATGTGTTCCAACTGTTTTTCCGTGAGTTGTTGGGTGCTTCGATAGTTCCTCCGGGCAGTATGAGCGATATGATGGCAACTGTCTCCGATGCTTTCTATTTCAGCTACTTCGCGTAGCATGCCACAGATTGCACGTTTAAGGTCGGCTGATGGCTCTTCGGTACTGACTTTGTTCAGGTAGTTGGCTATGTCTACTTCCATTTCATCGCAAATATCTTCATAGTGCTCCACTAAGGTGAAAATATTTTTAAATTCTGTTTCATTGGATACGGAGAATAGGAAACGGGTTTGTGTGAACATTTTTGTGACGGTGTCGGCATAGTTGATGATTTCCTTACGGGCTTCCATGACGGACTGTTCCGGAGTGTCGAGTATCCCTTTGGTAATGAAACGCAACTGGCTTTCCTCTTCGTCGTTGTGCCGTGGTTTGGCCACCCAGCGGGTAGCCAGTTGTTCGAGAGGGTTGACCAAACCGATAAACAAGGCGGCGTTGCAAAGATTGAAACCGGTATGAAAGGCTGCCAAAACGTAAGCCAGATTTTTATCGGCCGTCATGAGTTTTTGCGTCGGGTCGAAATGGATAAAGTCACATAGCAAATTGACGAAATAAGGAAAGGCCAAAAACATCCAGGTTACGCCACTCAGATTGAAAACCAGTTGTCCGAGAGCCGTACGGCGGGCAGGCGTTCCGGCAGAAGATGCCGCACGGCAAGTGACGATGGCGCGGCCGATATTCTCACCCAGCACAAAAGCCACGCCGGAATAGATGGACCATACGCCGGTGGAACACAGGGCCATTGAAGTGGCCATGAGAACGGCCGAGGACTGTACGCCGAAAGTGACGGCGGCACCAATGAATAACAATATGGCGTATGAACCGTAATTCTCATGGGAGACGGCCAAGTAGCGGGCTATACCGTCAGGACCGGTCAGCGTCATGTCGTCGGCCATGTGGCAGAGCAGGCCAAGGCTCAGCAGGATGAAGCATAGGCCGAAGATCGAATTTCCCAACGCATTCCATTTGCGGTAGTAGGTCATTATAAACGCCACTAATATCAAGGGGTAAATGTAGTTACTGATGCTGAAATTGAATTCGGCGGCCATAATCCAGGCGATGAATGTATTGCCTACTGATGCTCCCATGAGGATAGGCAGGGCTTGGACGAGTGTGAGCATACCGGCATGTACGAAACTGACGGTCATCAGGGAAGCTGCGGTGGAAGACTGTATCATGGCTGTGACCAATGCCCCGGTGAGTAATGACGTGAAGCGGTTGGTGGTCAGTGAATCGAGAATATGTCTGAGCCGGTCTCCGGCCAGTTGCTGCAGACTCTCTCCCATGAGTCTTGTACCATACATCAGTAGGCCAAGGCAACCTAAAAGCTTTAAAAATGCTAAAACCACCATAAACAGTCGAAATATAAGTGAACGATAGTATGTTTTCTCCGTCCCATTGCCTATTTTTAAGGTGTTTATTCAAATCCTCGAAAAGCTTTATGGTACAAGAAATCAAAATACGTTGCAAAAATAATAAAAAAACTCTTCAACTCCCTATCGGAAGTACACTTTGGGATGCTTATCATGCGTTAAATCTGCAAATGCCTTACGGACCGGTCAGTGCGAAGGTCAATAATAAGGTGGAAGGACTTCATTATCGTTTTTATAATGATAAAGATGTGGAGTTCCTTGATGTCACTTCATCTTCAGGGATGCGTACTTATACCCGCTCGCTTTTTTTCGTGTTGGTAAAAGCTGTGAAAGATTTATTTCCCGGGTGTGTGTTGCGCATTGAGACGCCGGTATCGAGAGGGTACTATTGCGACTTGCGTATAGGGCGGCCGATAGAAGAGGATGACGTGACTGCCATTTGGCGTCGGATGCGTGAAATTGTAGATGCCGATATACCTTTTCACCGTATACAAAGTCCTACGGAGGATGCGATAGAAATGTTCCGCCGTCAGGGAATGACGAGTAAGGTGAGGTTGTTGGAGAGTTACGGTGCTATCTATACACATTATTACCAGTTGGATCAGACGGTGGATTATTTTTACGGTTCACTGCTGACGTCGACGGGAGGGTTGAAGGTGTTTGACGTAATGAAATATTATGATGGCCTGTTGTTGCGTATTCCGTCCAGGAAGAATCCTGAAAAACTGGAGGAGATGGTACATCAGGAGAAGATGCTTGAAATCTTTCGGGAACATCATCGTTGGCAGGAAATCGTTGGACTGGGTACTGTGGGCGATTTTAACAAAGCCTGCCAAGAGGGGCGGACTACGGAATTGATCAACGTAGCCGAGGCATTACAGGAAAAGAAGATCGTACGTATTGCCGATGAAATACAGTCAAGGCGGAATCTGAAACTGATATTGATAGCCGGTCCGTCGTCGAGTGGGAAGACGACATTCAGCAAACGCTTGTCCATTCAGTTGATGGCTAACGGGATAAAACCTTATCCCATATCGTTGGATGATTACTTCTTGGATCGGGAACATACGCCACGGGACGAGCATGGAGAATATGATTTCGAGTCGCTCTATGCTTTGGATCTTCCGTTTTTCAACAGTCAACTGCAGGCTTTGTTGGCAGGCGAGGAAGTAGAACTACCCCATTTTAATTTTCAGACAGGGGTACGTGAGAAGAGTGGGAAGAAACTTCGGTTGGAAGACCACATGATTCTGATTCTGGAGGGTATTCACGGTTTGAATCCTGAGCTGACAGCCCAGATTGAGGAACAATACAAATATCGTATTTATGTCTCGGCCATGACGACCATCTTGTTGGATGCGCATAATTATATTCCGACTACGGACAACCGTTTGTTGCGGCGTATCATTCGCGATTACAAATATCGGGGTTATTCGGCCTTGGATACCATCCGCCGCTGGCCCAGTGTACGCGAGGGAGAAGACAAATGGATTTTCCCTTATCAGGAGGAGGCCGATGCCATGTTCAACAGTGCTTTGTTGTTCGAACTGGCAGTCATTCGCAATCAGGCTCTGCCGATATTGGAGAGGGTACCTGAAAATGTACCGGAGTATTCCGAGGCTTATCGTTTGCGTAAGTTCCTGCGCTATTTCGTACCTATGGCAGATGATGAAATTCCACCGACTTCCCTGTTACGTGAGTTTGTGGGGGGGAGTTCTTTTCATTATTGATTTCCGCAGTCTCTCGGCGGACATTCATGTTGCTGAAGACAGGGGATTCTTTGGGGCTCCGGTCGAAAGGGAATATATCCATTTGCTCAGGCAGAAAACTGGATAGGAGGCTAATATCCCGGCAATGGCATCCACTAAGTAATGTGCCTGAATATAGACTGTGGCCAGTGTCAAAAGGAAGGCGAAAGGCAATAATATGAAGAAGAAACGTTTGCTTTGCGGACGGATCAGATAAAGAAGGATAAAAGTAATCCCGATATGCGAGGAAGGAAAAGCGGCCGTCGGGCGTTCGCCGGAATCCTGAGCCCATTCTACTAAATGACAGAAGAAACCGTCGGCATAGCCCGGCGAGGGTAGCATATCGGTACGATGGTTGAAGTAGGTGCCTAAAGACGGAAATATCCCGTTCTCGACACTTTCCGGACTTACGGCCTGAAAATAGAATTGGGGGCCGGCAACGGGGAGGAAAATATAGACAAGATAAAAGATGAAAAAGGAACACATGACGGTGAATGAGGCTTTCTCGTAACGGTCATTGCGACAGAGAAAGAAGAAAACCATGACGGCCACGATCATGGGATAATAAGAGAAATAACCCATATTTACGGCTTCGGAAAACCAGGGCCATGGACAAAGGCGGCTGAATTCCAATGAAGGCTGGCAACCGAACAGCACTGCATCCCATCGGGCGAATATGTGGTCCAAATTGGGAAACGTCCGGTTGAACTCGTAAGTGTCCGGATACCAGTAGCTGAGCAAAGCCATCTGTGCCGTGATACGGATGAAAGTCATAAGTCTGCGCGGCCAAAGGAGATAGATTCTCCATAATAAGATTGTACCGAGAAAGATGTACAGGCGGTCGGCGAGCATGTCCCAAGGATGGTTCATGTCCGGCCAAAGCACGAACATGGTCAGGGTTGTGAGGATACTGTAGATTATAGCCAGCCATTCAATCGGCCATAAGCCTTTGGATTGATTGTCGTGTCCGGTAAGCCATTGGAAGGATTTTTTCATAGCCATCCCTCCTTTTTATACCAGGCTATCGTTTCTTTGACTCCTCGTGCCAAAGGATATTCGGGACGGAAGTCCAGTTCTTTCACGGCCGGTTGGATGTCGCATTGCCAGTTGCGTTGGCATAGAATGTGAAATTTGTCACGGTTAAGGGTGGTGGTGCGGCCTCGCCATGTGCTGAAACTGCCATTTATGGCGCATACGACACGAAGAAACCATACCGGGGCTTTGATGCGGAGCATGAACGGATGTCCGAGCTCCGTGCGTATCAGGTCGCTGAATTCCGTACTGTGGTATATGTTTCCATCGCTGATGAAAAATTCGCGTCCGATGATATCTTTTACCATGGCAGAGAAAACGGCTTGTACGAGGTCTTTCACGTAAATGAATGTGATTTCCTGCGGACGGTAACCTACGCTGAAGTCCACGTGTTGTTTAATACTTTGCGCCATGACGAAATAGTCTTTTTCACGTGGCCCGTATACGCCGGTGGGACGGAGAATGACATAAGGAAAATCTTTCAAAGACTTGAGATAACGTTCGGCTTCCAACTTGCTTTCCCCGTATGCCGTGTTGGGGCGTGGCGTATCATTTTCCCGTATCGGGGCATATATCCAAGGATTGTCCGAGGTGGCGTGACGTACTGCCTGTTCGCGTATGGCGCCGAACACACTGAGGGAACTGATGAAAATAAAACGCCCGGGCACCATGTCCAGTTCGCGGAGCGTATCGACAAAATGACGTGTACCTTCCGTATTGGTGCGGAAAAAGTCTTCACGTCGGATACATTTGGTGGCTCCGGCTGCAACCTCCGAACTCGGCCTTGCATTCCGCCAGTTGGGAGCGTAGGATTTCAGGATGTTCCATGTCTAATTCAACGAAACGGATTCGGGAATCCTGAAGATAGCTCCGGCTACTGGTGGCACGTATGCCTGCCCACATCGCGTGTCCTTCCGTCAGCCCCTTTTCAACGATAAAACTACCGATGAAGCCGCTGGCTCCTGTTACTAATATTTTCATACGCGTTTGTTCTATTGGTTTTATTCCCTGTAAGTGCCATCGGCACTCTTCACGGGTTCCACATGGATGCCCACATGGGTTTCATTTCCGTATTTTTCTTTCAATTTGTTTTCTATGACCGATGCCTTGGCGTGTGCTTCATACAAAGTCAAATGCCCGTCCATCCGGATGTGCATCTCTATGGCATAATGGTTGCCGATGCGGCGTGTGCGTAAGTTGTGTATGGCCGACACTCCCGGTGTGTTCTCCGTAATGAGGCAGATTTCTTTTTCTATTTCATCCGGCAATGATTTCTCAGTCAGCTCGTCCACACACGGCTTCAAGAGTTGGACGGCTACCTTCATGATGAAGAAACTCACGACCACTGCAGCCATAGGGTCGAGCACACTCCATGATTCACCTAAAACTATAGCCCCTCCGATACCTATGGCTGTTCCGATGGAGGAGAAGGCATCGCTACGGTGATGCCAGGCATTGGCAATGACTGCACTGGAATTGATTTTGCGTCCCACGTGGATGGTGTAACGATATATCAGTTCTTTGGAAACGATGGAAATGATGGCTCCGGCGAAAGCAAGCATGCCCGGGGCGGGAAGACGACCTCCTTGCCATACGGTTTGGATAGCTTGTAGTCCGTTCCAACAGATGCTTGCGCCTACGGCAAAAAGTACGATACCTATTATTGCTGTGGCCAGCGTTTCGTATTTGCCATGGCCGTAATCGTGATTTTTGTCTTGCGGTTTATTGGAAATACGTGTGAAGATGAGTACGACGATGTCTGTTGCAAAATCAGATAATGAATGTACGGCATCCGCTATCATGGCTGCGCTATGCCCCAGAATTCCGGCTATGAATTTGAATATGACTAACAGAAAGTTGACAAAACTTCCTGCCCATGTGACTTGATAGATGGCTTTTTCCCGTTCGGTTAGTTTCATTGGTCTGTTGGCTTATGAAAAAGAAAGAACAAAGATAAGCATTTTCAGAAAAAATAAGAGATAAAAGAGGAGCGGAATGAATAAATATGCTTAACTTGCAGAAAGATTATAGATAACAAACCTCTAAAATATCAGATTTATGGGAAAAACAGGAAAGAAAGGCGGCAAGCGCCTGAAGAAAAAAGAACTGGCGAAAATGTTAATGGAACTTTTTCAAAATAATCCCGCCGAGGTTTACGACATTAAACGTATATTCAGAGACTTGAAACTGGACACTCATCCCGCCAAGTTGCTTTGTATGGACTTGTTGGAAGATTTGGCGATGGATGATTATATAAAAGAAACGGAGAAGCTGCATTTCCGTTTGAATACCACAGGGCAAGTGTTTGAAGCCATATTCAATCGCAAAGCGAACGGTAAAAATACCGTGACCCCGTTGGATGGAGGAGAGCCTGTTCTTGTGGCCGAACGGAACTCTTTGCATGCCATGGGAGGAGACAAGGTGAAAGTGACTTTGTTAGCCCGCAGGAAGCATCATGTACGCGAGGCGCAAGTGGTCGAGATTCTCGAAAGGAGTGACAGGTCGTTTGTCGGAAGATTGGAGGTGCGTAAGGATTTTGCTTTCCTGCTCACCGAGGACCGTACGCTGGCCAACGACATATTTATTCCTAAAAAAGCGTTGAAAGGTGGTAAAAGCGGAGATAAGGCTGTGGTGAAGATTACCGAATGGCCCGAACATGCCAAGAATCCGATTGGTAAGGTCGTGGATATATTGGGGCAGAGTGGAGACAATACCACGGAAATGCACGCCATTTTGGCTGAATACGGTTTACCTTATGCTTATCCCAAGTCCGTAGAAGATGAGGCTGAGAAGATCGACCCGGGTATTACGGCCGAGGAAATCAGGCAGCGTGAGGACCTGCGTGAGGTGACGACATTTACCATCGACCCGAGGGATGCCAAGGATTTTGATGATGCGATTTCCATTCGTAAAACGGATGACGGATTGTGGGAAGTAGGAGTACATATTGCAGACGTCTCGCATTATGTAAAAGAGGGGAGCATCATAGACAAAGAAGCTGTGAAGCGTGCCACCAGCGTGTATCTGGTAGACCGGACGATTCCGATGCTGCCTGAACGTTTGTGTAATTTCATCTGTTCTTTACGTCCGAACGAAGAGAAGTTGACTTATAGTGCCGTTTTCAAGTTGGACGACAAGGCTGTAGTCAAAGACTGGCATCTGGCCCATACGGTCATCAAGAGTGACCGTCGTTTTACGTATGAAGAAGTACAGAAAGTGTTGGAAGACCATAAGGAAGCTTCGCCTGAAGACTATAAGATGCCGGGCGACCATGCGGCAGATCCGAACTTTAACGGGCCGGACGTATTGCCGGCCGAACATTTTGCCACGGAATTGATAACGTTGAATCGTTTGGCCAAACAACTTCGTGCTCGGCGTTTCGAACATGGTTCCATCAATTTCGACCGTAGTGAGGTTCGTTTTGATATAGACGATAAGGGTAAACCGATAGGAGTGTATTTCAAGGTGGCGAAAGATGCGAACAAATTGGTGGAAGAGTTTATGTTGCTGGCTAATCGTACGGTAGCTGAGAGTGTGGGGAAGCAGCCTAAAAATAAAAAGCCCAAGACGCTGCCTTATCGTGTGCATGATTTGCCGGATCAGGACAAGCTGATTAATCTGAGTGAGTTTATTGTGAAATTCGGCTATAAACTGAAGCCGACAGGGGCTAAGGAAGAGGTGGCTAAAGGATTGAATAAGCTATTGACCGACATTCAGGGGAAGAAAGAACAAAATCTGATAGAAACCGTTTCGTTGCGGGCCATGATGAAGGCGCGTTACAGTACGCATAATATCGGACATTACGGGTTGGCATTCGATTACTATACGCATTTCACCTCCCCTATCCGCCGTTATCCAGACGTAATGGTGCATCGGTTGCTGACACGGTATGCCGACGGAGGACGCAGTGCCAGTCAGGACAAGTATGAAGAATTGTGTGAACATTGCAGTGCGATGGAGCAGTTGGCTGCCAGTGCCGAACGTGCCAGTATCAAGTATAAGCAGGTGGAATTCATGAGCGACAAACTGGGGCAAGTGTTTGAAGGAACCGTAAGCGGTGTGACGGAGTTCGGCCTGTATGTGGAAATCAATGAGAATAAATGTGAAGGTATGGTGCCTTTGCGTGATTTGGATGACGATTATTATGAATTCGACGAGCGTAACTACTGCTTGTGGGGACGTAAGTATCATCATCGTTATTCTCTGGGGGAT
>OHDD01001355.1_pt1 | contig 10235 bp, 8 predicted proteins | sample 1566941 | NCBI WGS metagenome assembly OHDD01 (sample SAMEA3879580, study PRJEB24766) | human gut metagenome | biome: human-associated habitat; feature: feces | place: USA | collected 1985/1987 | reverse complement strand
CTAAACTTGCGGAAAATGCTAATAAAATAGACGCAAAAATATGCATATGCCGCTCCTTATATATTTATTATACTAATTAGTATATTCAAACCTAAAAACTTCGTTACTTAGACAAAAAATGATACACAAGGTTAACGAAATATGTAAATTTAAAATAATGTATGAACAAAGGTTAAAAAATTTTCATATTTCTTGTAGGTATAAATTAAGTAGTGTATACTGATGACATATAAGAGGTACTAATGGAGGAGATACATAGTTGAAAAAATATATAGAGTTTAGAGATGTTAAGAAAAAGTATAAGATGGGGGAAGTAGAAATTGATGCTTTAGGAGGCGTTGATTTTTCTGTAAATAAAGGAGAGTTTGTCATAATTGCCGGGGCAAGTGGTGCTGGTAAAAGTACTATCTTAAATATTTTAGGTGGAATGGATACGGTATCATCAGGAAAGGTTATTGTAGATAATAATGAGATAAGTAAGTATTCTCAAAAAGACTTAATAACATATAGAAGATATGATATAGGATTTGTATTTCAATTTTATAATTTAGTTCAAAATCTTACTGCAAGGGAAAATGTTGAATTAGCAACACAGATATCTAAAAAGCCATTAGATATTGATAAAGTTTTAGACTCTGTAGGATTAAAAGATAGAAAAAATAACTTTCCATCTCAGCTATCAGGAGGAGAACAGCAGAGAGTGGCAATTGCCAGAGCACTTATTACAAGTCCGGCGGTTATATTTGCTGATGAGCCTACAGGAAATCTTGATGCGGGAAGTGCAGAAACAGTTGCAAAGATGTTATCAAAAGCAAGTCAGAAATACGAGCAGACAATAATAATGGTAACACACGACAGACAGATGGCTGATTACGCAGACAGGATAATTACTATTTCAGATGGACAGATACAGTAATTAAGTGCTTAGTGTTAATCTATTCAGGGGAATGATAGATAATACTAAGCACTTTATTTTATGCTCTAGAAATTACTTTATTAAGTATTTATAATCCATTAATGTATCGACTTATAGGACAAAGAATCATATATGCAATCATCAAAGTTATCCAATCATCAAAAGCACCCAATCAATAAAGTTACAATAAGGTATATTATACTTAAATATTTTCGTATCGTGGAAGTTCAACTATTATGGCTTCGTGATGTACAGCAGGCAGGAACTTCTCCATAACTTCATTTGTCTTTAACTTAAGGCTTGAAGTGTTGATACAAGGGTGACAGCCAAGAGAAGCCTCTTCAAGGACTTCCCTATCGATAAGAAGCTGGACGTGGTTGCCTGTATCATTCATAAGTCCCATGATAGATACTGAACCCGGTGTTATATCAAGGTATTCTTTCATATATTCCTCATCGGCAAATGAAAGTCGTGCAGAGTTAATCTGCTGGCTTAAATCTTTAGTCTTAAATACTTTATCTCCAGGCATCATAAGAAGATAGAATTGTGTTTTCTGTCTGTTGCATAAGAAAAGGTTTTTGCATATAAGTGTGCCAAGAATTTTATCGATATCGTTGCATACTTCCATAGTTGTTGCTGGTTCGTGGTCGGTTCGATAGTATTCCATTCCTAACTGGTCGAGTAGGTCATATACTCTTATTTCTTTATCAAGTCTGTCAGCTTCATTGGCTGGTCTGCCTTTTATTAGTTCCATAGTGTTCTTGTAGTCCTTTCTTATGATTATAGTGTAATTGATTATAATGTATATAATAATTTACTTTAGTATATTGATTTATTGTGGTTAATGCAAGTTATAAAGTGAGATATTAGAGGTCTGCAATATAATATAGAGTATTGGTGTTTGATGTAGATAAGGTTAAAAATAATACATTGTTATAACAATGTATTGACAAAACAACAGGAAAGGCATATTCTAATATTAGAGTAAATTTATAATTTGAAAGGGATGGTAATTATGGCTAATACTAATGTGACTATGAGAATAGACGAGAATTTAAAAAGTCAGTTGCAGGAGTTAGTATCAAATCTTGGAATGGATATGACAACATTTTTTACTATGGCGGCTAAACAGGCAGTAAGAGAGCAGGCTTTACCATTTCACCCGGATATGAATGTTGGGAGATATAGCGATAAAGCATATCAAATGGCAATGGCAAATACTAATTATAATGCTGATGGTAAAGCTGTAATAGCATCAGATGATGAATGGGTAGAAGAAACTGAATGGGATGATATGTTTGAGCAAATGAAAAAAGAAAGAGAGGCAGAATGAGAAAAGGAGAAGTATGGTTTGTAGAATTTCCGTTGGAGGAAGATGCGAGTAGAATAATAAATAGACCAGTTATTGTACTTGATGAAAATGTATTAGGGGTATTATCAGTGAAGATAACTAAACATAAAGTAAGAAAGGAAGACCCTTATGATATTCCAATTATATATTGGAGTGAAGCAGGGCTGAGATTAGCTTCAACTGCTAGAGTATCAAAGGTTACAGTGCTTAATAAAGATAGCTTTATATTTAAAATAGGAAATCTTCACAATGATGATATGGATAGAATAGAAGCTATGTATAGCAAATTTCTTGAAGATAATAATATTATATAAAATATAATAAAACCAGTCATATGATGTCATTCCCCATAAAGAAGGCAGGGGATATCATATGGCTGGTTTTATAAAGTTAAACAATGAAGAATATTAATACATTTGATTAACAGATGTATTGTAAGTTAATATCTGATTACTGGAAATCGCATATATCAATCATAGCCTCAAGCATTTCCTTTTCCTCAGGCTTTTTCTTAGTAAGTCTTGCGGCTGCTACGATAGGTATCCATTTATCAACGTAGCGCTTATCTGTAGATGTTTTCTCACAGAACATGGTTATGTACTTATCGGCAAGTGTTTCATCACTTAGCTTAAGTGTAAGGTAGGTGTTTGCTGCATCAGCAGAAGCATTCCCCTTAGTTGCGTGTACCCAGTCAACAGCGGTAATAGCAACAATCTGGTTCTTATCATCAGTCTGGACAATTATATTCTCAGGGCAGTAATCACCGTGGCATAGCTTTTTATGGTAAGGAAGCTCTGAAAGTCTTGATTCAAGCTCATATTTTGTATCAGCAGGAATATTAAGCTCGTTTATCTGACGTTCAAGTTTGCTTTTCATATCAACCAGAAGAGGATTGCTGTGTTTGTTTATGGCTATCTGGTAATCAACCATAGCCTCTATGTAAGCATCTGCATTTTCAGGGTGTTTAGCTAACAGCTCTTTTAAAGTTTCTCCTTTGGCATATTCGCTTGTTATAGTCCACTTTCCATCAACTACTGATACGTTAAGAAGTCGTGGTATATCAAGTCCTGTATCCTCGACTCTTGCTGTGTTAAGTGCTTCATATAATACATCAGATTTATTGTAAGATAGTGCAAATACCTTCTCAGCCTTATCCTTATCAACATAGACTGACTTTAATGCACCTTTATATATACATTTTTTCATAATAATCCTCATTTCTGCGCACACTTTCTGAACATAATGGGGTTGTGCCAGGTGCGCACAGACACAAATCCCGCGTGTAAAAATATATTCTCACATTAATTTATTTTCGTGATTTATTCTAGTAATCTATTTTCCATAGTAAGCCTTAAGATACATAGCCTTTATTTCGCTCATAAGAGGATATCTTGGATTGGCACCTGTACATTGGTCATCAAAGGCATTCTCAACCATCTCATCAAGTGTAGCAAGGAAATCTTTCTCATCAACACCATAGTCTTTGATAGTTTTCTTGATTCCAACCTTGTCCTTAAGTTCTTCAATGGCTTTTATGAAATTCTCAAACTTTTCATCAGCGTTCTTACCCTGAATTCCGAGGAATTCAGCACATTCAACGTATCTTTCCTTGCAGTGAGGATAAGCATACTGTGAAAAGGTTCCCATCTTTGCTGGGACTTCTGCAGCATTAAAACGCATTACATCTGTTATAAGAAGTGCATTAGCAATGCCGTGAGGTATATGGTGGTAAGCGCCAAGCTTGTGTGCCATAGAGTGGCATACTCCAAGGAAGGCGTTGGCAAATGCCATACCAGCCATAGTTGAGGCGGTAGCCATCTGTTCTCTTGCTTTGGCATCGTGTGACCCATTCTCATATGCGGCTGGAAGATATTCAAATATATTCTTCATAGCTTTAAGTGCAAGACCGTCTGTATAATCAGTCGCCATAATAGATGCATAAGCTTCAAGTGCGTGAGTAAGTGCATCTATACCAGATGAAGCAGTAAGTCCCTTAGGCTGATCCATACACATATCAGCATCAATAATAGCCATCTTAGGAAGCAGTTCATAGTCAGCAAGAGGGTACTTTATGCCAGTTTTTTCATCAGTAATAACTGCAAAAGGAGTAACCTCTGAGCCAGTACCAGAGGAAGTAGGAATTGCTATAAAGTAAGCTTTTTCTCCCATTTTAGGGAATGTGTATATACGTTTTCTTATATCCATAAATCTCATAGCCATATCCATAAAGTCAACCTCAGGATGTTCATACATAACCCACATAATCTTGGCAGCATCCATAGCAGAGCCACCACCGATAGCTATGATGCAGTCAGGTTCAAAGCTGTTGATAGCCTTAGTTCCCTCAATGGCACACTCTAAGGTAGGATCTGGTGCAACGTTAAAGAAGGTTGTATGTGTTATGCCAAGTTCATCAAGCTTGTCAGTAACGCACTTAGTATAGCCATTCTTGTATAGGAACTGGTCTGTTACAATAAATGCTTTCTTCTTTCCTAATACGGTCTTTACCTCGTTAAGTGCAACAGGAAGACAGCCTTTTTTGAAGTATACCTTTTCAGGGGCTCTAAACCACAGCATATTTTCTCTCCTCTCAGCAATAGTCTTTATGTTAATAAGGTGCTTGACACCTACATTTTCAGATACAGAGTTTCCACCCCATGAACCACAGCCAAGTGTAAGAGAAGGTGCTAACTTAAAGTTGTAAAGATCACCAATACCACCCTGTGAAGAAGGTGTATTAATAAGAATACGGCAGGTCTTCATAGCTTCCTCGAATCTGGCAAGCTTATCGGTCTCGGTTGCAGCATTAATATATATAGAAGAAGTATGACCAAAGCCACCATCGGCTATAAGACGCTCAGCTTTACCTACGGCATCATCAAAATCCTTTGCCTTATACATGGCAAGAACAGGAGAAAGCTTCTCATGTGCGAATTCCTCTGAAAGGTCAACGGAGGTAACCTCACCAATGAGAATCTTTGTGCTTTCAGGAACCTCTATACCAGAAAGCTTTCCGATATTATAAGCACTCTGGCCAACAATCTTGGCATTTAACGAGCCATTGATAATGATAGTTTTTCTTACCTTATCAAGCTCTGTTTTACTAAGGAAGTGACAGCCACGTTTAGTGAATTCTTCTTTAACCTGCTTGTATACAGAAGAGTCAACAATAACTGACTGTTCAGAAGCACATATCATACCATTATCAAATGTCTTGGAATGTATAATAGAGTTGACGGCAAGTATAACATCGGCAGTGCTGTCAATAATAGCGGGTGTGTTACCGGCACCTACTCCAAGTGCAGGCTTTCCAGATGAATAAGCTGCTTTAACCATACCTGGACCACCAGTTGCAAGTATTATGTCAGCTTCTTTCATAAGAGTGTTGGTAAGTTCAAGGCTTGGAACATCAACCCAGCCGATTATGCCTTCTGGAGCACCGGCAGCAACAGCAGCCTCAAGTACAACCTTAGCAGCAGCTATAGTGCTTTCCTTAGCACGTGGGTGTGGACTTATGATGATACCATTACGGGTTTTTAATGAAATAAGAGTCTTGAATATAGCGGTAGATGTTGGATTAGTTGTAGGAATAACAGCCGCTACAACACCAATAGGTTCTGCGATTTTCTTAATGCCATAGGCTTTATCTTCTTCTATGACACCACATGTCTTAGTATCACGGTATGCGTTGTAGATATACTCTGCAGCATAGTGATTCTTGATAACCTTGTCTTCAACTATTCCCATACCAGTTTCTTTAACAGCCATCTTGGCAAGAGGTATTCTTGCCTTATTAGCAGCGAGGGCGGCAGCGGTGAATATCTTATCAACCTGTTCCTGTGAATATGTCGAAAAGATGCGCTGTGCCTCTTTTACAGAGCTTATAAGCTCTTCAAGAGACTGGATGTTATCGACAACTAAAGCTTTTTCTTTGTTCATGATTAGTTCCCCTTTTCTTAGATAATTATATACACTTTATAAGTAATCATAGATGTTTGTAAAATGTATATTGTATAGTGTTACAAGATGTAACTATGCTAATAAAAATAAGATTGATAAATAATTAACAATCATTATGGTTATAGCTTATCATCTTTATATGCAGATGTCAATGATATATTACAACTTAATATTTCAAAAATTGATATCACAAACCTGATGCTGCAAACCTAATATAACAAATCAGATATCGTAAACTTGACATTGCAATAATTGATGTTACAATAGTTGCATATACAACAATCGGAGGTACGACTAATAATGCTAAGAAGAATTTTTTCTTATATGAAGCAATATAAAAAATATGCTTATCTGGCACTTATATGTATAGCTGTTGAGGCTATGCTTGAACTTCTGGTGCCTATGATCATGGCTGACCTTATAGATAATGGTGTGGCCAATGGAGATACTCATTATATATATGTCAAAGGATTTGAGATGGCTTTATGTGCGCTTATAGCACTTGTGCTTGGAATAGGGAGCGCCAGATTCCAGGCACTTGCCGGACAGGGACTTGGTGCGAATATAAGAAAGGCAGAATATGAAAAGCTTCAGTCTTATTCATTTTCTAATATAGATCATTTCAGGGTATCGTCGCTTGTTACACGTCTTACAAGTGATGTTACCAATATCCAGAATTCAGTCTCAACTGGTATGAGGCCTTTTGGAAGAAGCCCTGTTATGCTTATATTTGCATCGTCAATAGCATTTACTATTAACAGAACACTAGCCCTTGTATTCTTTGTGGCACTTCCTATACTTGCGGTCTTGCTTATCATAATTATTATGAATGTAAGACCATTGTACGCAAAGATGCAGAATGCTATTGACCTTGTTAATCGTAGTATACAGGAGAATCTTACAGCGGTAAGGGTTGTAAAGTCATATGTCAGAGGAGAGTATGAGGTAGACAAGTTTAAGGATGTTAATGCTAAGCTTAAATCAGAATCTGAAAAGGCATTTGGAATAGCAGTACTTAACATGCCAGCTATGCAGTTCGTTATGTATGGAACTATTATTGCGATTCTCTTTGTTGGTGGACATCTTATTAATAACGGACAGCTTAAGATTGGAGAACTGACAAGCTTTTTAAGCTATGTTTTGCTTATTCTTAATTCACTTATGATGATGTCAAATGTATTCCTTATGATGACACGTTCTTTAGCATCAGCCACAAGAATAGTCGAGGTACTTGACGAAAAAATCGACATTACTGATGAAAACTCGCAGGATATAAGTGTTAAGCATGGTGAAATAGAGTTCGACCATGTGTGGTTTAAGTATAAAAATGAAGCAAAGGAATACGTACTTTCAGATGTTTCATTTCATATAAAGCCAGGACAGACAGTAGGTATCATAGGACAGACAGGTTCTTCAAAGACTACTCTTGTACAGCTTATTCCAAGACTATATGATGCCACTAAGGGAACGGTGCGTATAGATGGAGTGGATGTTAAGAATTATCCGGTAAAACATCTGCGTGATGCAATTGCTGTTGTTCTGCAGAAGAATACCTTGTTTTCTGGTTCTCTGATATCAAACCTTCGCTGGGGTAATGAAAATGCAACGAAGGAAGAGATAGATGAAGCTTGTCATATAGCCTGTGTAGATGAATTCTTAGACAGGCTTCCGGCAGGCTATGAGTCAGAGATGGGACAAGGAGGTGTCAATGTTTCTGGTGGACAGAAGCAGCGTATATGTATTGCAAGGGCTATATTAAAGAAACCGAAGGTACTCATACTGGATGATTCTACAAGTGCTGTGGATACAGCAACTGAAGGCCGGATAAGGGAAGAACTTGCAAAGAAGCTTCCGGATATGACTAAGCTTGTTATTGCACAGAGGATATCTTCTGTTAAGCATGCAGATCAGATAATTATACTCGATAAGGGTTGTGTAAATGCAATAGGAACACACGAGGAATTATTAAGAACCAATAAGATATATCAGGAAATATACGAATCACAGAAGGAAGGAGCAGATTTATAATGGCAAAGTATGTTGGATATAAACGACCTAAGGATACTAAGAAAGCTATAAAGCATCTGCTTGTTTACCTTGGTCATTATAAATGGATGTTTATGCTCGTTGCACTGCTTGTGCTGATAAGTGCAGGAGCGAATGTGGCAGGCACATATCTTGTAAAACCAGTTGTAAATCATTTTATAGTACCGGGAGACATGGAAGGACTTCTTAAGGCAGTTATTGCCATGGGTGTTATGTATGCCTGTGGGGCTTTATGTACATTTGGCTATAACCGCATTATGGTAAAGGTATCACAGAAGGTTATACAGGATATAAGAAATGATCTTTTTGCACATGTACAGAAGCTTCCTTTAAAATATTTTGATGCTCATACACATGGTGAGCTTATGAGCAGATTTACCAATGATGTGGATACTGTACAAGAAGCTATGAATAACAGCTTCGCTATGATAATCCAGAGCTTTATAATGCTTTTTGGCACTCTTATCATGATGATGGTTTTAAGTGTAAGATTATCAGTTATAGTTATTGTGTTTCTTGTTATCATGTTTTTCTTTATTAAGTTTAACAGTAAACATAGCAAGAAATATTTTAACAGGCAGCAGGAGGAGCTTGGTAAGATTAATGGCTTTGTACAGGAGATGATGGCAGGACAGAAGGTTGAAAAGGTGTTCAACCATGAACAAAAGAATTTTGAGAAGTTTTGTGAGATGAATGAAAGTTTCAGGAAAGAGTCTACTAATGCACTTGCTTTTGCAGGAATGATGATTCCAACTATTGTAAGCCTGTCATATCTTAATTATGCGATATCAGCATGTGTGGGTGGTTTATTTACGCTTAAAGGACTTATGGATCTTGGAAGTCTGTCATCATATCTTATATATGTACGTCAGAGTGCCATGCCGCTTAATCAGTTTACCCAGCAGGCCAATTTTCTGTTATCAGCACTTTCAGGTGCAGAACGTATATTTGATATGATGGATGAAAGACCAGAGATTGATGAAGGCAGCGTAACACTTTGTAACGCAGTTAAGAATGCTGATGGAAGTCTTACAGAATGTAGTCAATATACGGGTGTATTTGCATGGAAAGTGCCAGCAGAGCTTAATACTTACTGGAATTCAGATTCTTATAAAGAAAAGGTTAAAAGCCAGCCGATAGATAAAAACATGGATAAGGCAGCCGCTAATGATGGAACTTATCTGGTTGAGCTGCGTGGTGATGTAAGATTTAAAAATGTTGTGTTTGGATACGTTCCAGGAAAAACTATATTAAATGACGTCACTCTTTATGCGAAGCCAGGCCAGAAAATAGCATTTGTTGGTTCGACTGGTGCTGGAAAGACAACAATCATTAACCTTATAAACAGATTCTATGATATACAGTCAGGCACATTAACTTATGATGGTATAGACATAAAAGATATTAAGAAGGATGACTTAAGAAAATCACTTGCCATGGTTATTCAGGATACACATTTGTTTACAGGAACAATAGCTGATAATATAAGGTATGGAAAACTGGATGCAACTGATGAAGAGGTTAGAAATGCAGCTTTAATAGCCAATGCAGATTCATTCATAAGACGTCTTCCAGATGGATATAATACCATGCTTTATTCCGATGGAAGCAACTTATCACAGGGACAGAGGCAGCTTCTTGCCATAGCAAGGGCAGCGATAGCAAAGGCACCAGTGCTTATACTTGACGAGGCTACAAGCTCAGTTGATACTAGAACTGAAGGGTTGATAGAAAAAGGCATGGATGCTATCATGGAGGGAAGAACAGTATTTGTAATAGCACACAGATTATCTACGGTCAGAAACTCAAAGGCTATAATGGTGCTTGAAAAAGGACAGATTATAGAAAGAGGAAGTCATGATGAGCTGCTTGAACAAAAAGGCAGATATTATCAGCTGTATACAGGACAGTTTGAGCTTAGTTAAAGATTTCAGATTGTTATAATCTGATGATTATTAGTAA
>OHDD01001354.1_pt1 | contig 10237 bp, 10 predicted proteins | sample 1566941 | NCBI WGS metagenome assembly OHDD01 (sample SAMEA3879580, study PRJEB24766) | human gut metagenome | biome: human-associated habitat; feature: feces | place: USA | collected 1985/1987 | reverse complement strand
AATCTTGTTGGTATTCTTTGTGGCATATATGGAGACAAATTTTCTCCACATAAATTACATACAGAAAATGATATTATAATTTACGGACAGTTATCAACCCTTCTACTTTTGAATAAAGATATAAGTACAAAAGATCTGATTCCGGGAGCATTGGAACCGCAGAAATTTCAAAACCTACAGTGGAAAGAAATAAATCTTTCTCAATCTTGATATACTCCACTTTAGCTTGCGGAAAATGCTTGTTAATCATCTCACGGGCAGCAACGGGAAGTTTATTCACGTCACGGGTCACTTTGTCACCGGCCTGACTGAACTGCACAAAACATAACAGCAGGGCAAATAAGGCAAAAATCTTTTTCATAATCTTACTTATTTTTAGTTTGTAATGTAACTCACACAACAACCTAATGCATGAAAAGATTAAATGCCTTCTTTTTATTTTCTTATTTTAGAATTAATTAATGCCGTTACCTTGCAATGGCGGCAAATCTCCCATGTCTTCATCTCTCTCCATGGTCATTTTTCCATCGGGAGTAATAATGATAGAGAAAGGAATATATAAATCGGTCATTGGAATACTGACACTGGCAGCCAAAATGATATTCTTGGAATTTGAAGTTTTTTCATCATCAAATACCATTCCTTCGAGGATGGAATGTGTCAGATAACGGTCAGGAATAAGGGAAGCAAAATTTTGTTTGGTAAAAGTCTTTGAAAAAAGAGTTGTCCCATTCTCGCGGGCAATCTTGAGCACAATGCGATTGTCGGTAAAAATACCGGCATCACTCTTCACCTTTTTCAGAGAATCACTGGGCGAACGGTCAATAAACAGCCGATATTTCTTTCCATTGCAAACAATATCCTGATTGGTGCGCGAAACCTGCATGCGCTGCACACCTGTCACACGGTCTACGCTGTCTATTTGAAAAATATGTTGGTCTGAATCGCCCGAAGCATCTTTCTTGCTTCCACAACCGGTTGCCATGCATAGCACAACAACAAATATGAAATATAGCTGTTTCATTTAACTCTCACTTTTATGATGACAAAGTAACAAAAAGGAACGGACACAAACAAATAAACACCCATAAAAAGCGAAAACCGGGCAATGTCACATTGGCCGGCTTTCAGAGAAAACTAAAAACTAAACTAAATTATTATATTGATAAGACTTCGGAAAAAGGAAAAGGTTTAATGAAGAGAATAAAAAATCAAAAAAAAATCCTTGCATTACAATGCTTTCCAGAAATCCATAAAGTCTTTATATTTTCCGTAACATACCAGCCGGTCTTCTTCTTCCAGCAGATAATCTTCTTCAAATTTATTTTCCACTGCGTGCTCCATAATAGAAATGCCCAAACTGTTGAATACCTGTTTTCCTTTTACCAGTGCGATAATCTTGATATTAAATTCTTTCTCCAGTGACAAATCACTCACCTTATATCCCACAAAAGAACCGGGCAATTTAAACTTCATCACATAATGTTCTTCATCTATCTCAAAAGATTCCACATTAACATGCAAATCTAATAATTGCACCAAACTGCGCGCTGCTTCCTCTTCGGGCGTAAGAATACTATCAAGATTAAAAGCTTCCAGTACCGTTTTGTGCACCTCATCCACCGCACGCGCATAAATATGTTTCACTCCGTTTTTTTTCAATAATGCCACCACACGAATGGAAGCGCCAAAGTTCTCGCCAATGGCGACAATCACCACATCCACATCTTTCAGCGGTAATACCGAAAGTGACTGTTCGTCCGTGGCATCAATAATGAAAGAAGTGGCTATCTTATCTTTCAAAACATCCACCCGGCGCTCGTTTGTATCCACGCCTATCACTTCATGTCCCAATGCAGAAAGTTCTTCTGCCAATACGCTGCCGTAATTTCCTAAACCTATGATAATGTATTTCATGTCGTTAGTTGATTATAATGTTATCACTCGGATATCTATATTTGGTTATTTTCTTCTGTTTGATGATGCTCGACATCAAGGTGAGCACACCCACTCGCCCCACAAACATCAGAATAATGATTATCAATTTACTGTCACTTCCCAATGTGGGAGTCAGATCGAGGCTCGAACCAACCGTACTCAATGCCGATGTACATTCAAACACCAATGCCATGATAGAAGCTTGCGGTTCCAACAGACTCAGACTGAATATACCCGCAAAAACAACGAGCAGATAGAGAATGAGCGTAGCATTGGAACGACGGATAGAATCGTGAGACAACTCGCGATTGAATATCGTAACTTTGTCCGCCCCTATCAGGATGGCACGCAAATTGAGCATTACCACAGCAAAAACATTTACTTTCACGCCACCTGCCGTAGACTGTGTGCCACCGCCAATCATCATCAATATCACCATCAGCAACAAGGTCTGCATGCTGAATGTGGTCATCCCTACACTCGAAAAGCCTGCGGTGCGGGGGCATGTGGCATTGAAAAATGCCTGTACCCACTTATCCGTGGGCGACATGCCTGCAAAAGCATTGTTCCATTCGAGCACAACGATGACCACCGTCCCCACTATCAGCAAAATTGCAGTCATGATAAGCACGATACGAGTATTCAGATTATAAAGATGTATCTTGCGTCGCATGCGTTTGTTCCCTTTGATGTAATGGTGCCAAATGCGCTTCACTTCGTATGTAACTGTTTCATACAAGTTCACTAATATAGGAAAGCCGATGCCGCCAAGAATGATGAGAAACGAAATAGTTATATAAATCGTATTGTGCCCATGCATTACCATTTCATTGCCTAAATTACCCGGTAACGTAGAGAACCCCGCATTGCAAAAAGCGGAAATGGAATGAAAAGCAGAAAAAGCCAATTCCTCTCTGACAGTCATATCCATCGTACCATGTATACCAAGAAAAATAATACCCATCCCGGCAGCTTCTATCGCCAACGTAAAACCTAATATATATAATAAGGTGGAGAGCAGGGAGCTGAGGGATTGCGAACTAACCATATCGCGCACCACCAACTGATTGTAAAGCGATGTATTCCCCATAAAAAACATGGCAAAAAAGCTAGTCAGTGTCATCACTCCCAATCCACCTATCTGAATAAGCATGATGATGATAAACAACCCTTCGGGAGTAAAAGTGGAAGAGACGTCTACCGAAACCAATCCCGTGACACAAGTGGCACTTGTGGCTGTGAACAATGCATCAATAAAGGATATACCGTGATAAGTAGCACGCGGAAGCATCAGTAGAGCCGCTCCTATGAGTATAAATATCAGGAAACTGGACGCAAAAATAAGTGAAGGATTGGTGCGCCTGCCCAACAATCTGACAATTCCATTGGAGAGCTGCAACAAAGAGAGCAGAGTGAGCAATATCACATGGTAAAGCCTGCTGTTGAAAAAAGCCCAAAAAGTATGAATACCACCCTGTATCTCCGGTTCATGAAACACCACCGGGATAAGAGTGAGGTAAAGCATAACACTCAACAGCCACGCCAGCCCCCGATATTTACGCCGAGTGTCAGAGTAATTCAACAACAAATGTAAAGTGGTATCTACCAGAAAAACAACCCATACAATATGATACAAGCGATTGATTACTCCTATCTCCTGAAACGAAATAAGAAAACCGTGTTCATATACCAATGTCATGATAAGAAGAGCAGACATCACATAAGTAATGATATCCATCCATTTCAATAATTGTTCGATATATGGCCTTACCAGTTTCTTACGATAAATGAAAAGTTTATGTAAACGCTCCATGTCGATTTATTTTGTATCTACAAATAATTCACTCCCGTTTTAATCTCGAAAGCAAACTTAATCAAAAATTCAATATCTCTTTTAACTATAACAACAAATAACTTCTTGTTTTTCTTTTGGCTACAAATAAAAAAAAGAAGCCGTTTTATTAGTAGGCAATTCTTTTTTTACGTAATTTTGACCCCAAAACTATTAATTTGAAATGCTATGAGTACAAAACAGAAACGTTTTATCTTGCCGGAGGACGAAATTCCTAAATACTGGTACAACATACAGGCTGACATGAAGACTAAGCCCATGCCACCTCTGAATCCCAAAACCAAAGAAGCCCTGAAACCCGAAGACCTCTTTCCCATCTTTGCCAAAGAACTTTGCCGACAGGAACTGAACCAGACCGATGCATGGATTGAAATTCCCGAAGCTGTACGCGAAATGTATAAATATTATCGCAGTACACCCTTGGTACGTGCTTACGGATTGGAACAGGCATTGGGTACTCCCGCACATATCTATTTCAAGAATGAAAGTGTGAGTCCCATCGGTTCGCACAAACTGAACTCGGCACTTGCACAAGCCTATTATTGCAAGGAAGAGGGTATCACCAATGTCACCACCGAAACCGGTGCAGGCCAATGGGGAGCCGCCCTCTCTTATGCCGCCAAAGTATTCGGATTGGAAGCTGCTGTCTATCAGGTAAAAATCAGCTATAATCAAAAGCCATACCGCCGCAGCATCATGCAAACATTCGGTGCCACGGTCACCGCTTCACCTTCTATGTCTACCCGCGCCGGTAAAGATATCATTACCCGCAACCCCAACTATCAGGGTTCACTGGGCACAGCCATTTCCGAAGCCATCGAGCTGGCCATGACCACTCCCAACTGTAAATATACACTCGGCTCCGTGCTGAGCCACGTGACGCTGCATCAAACCGTCATCGGTCTGGAAGCTGAAAAGCAAATGGAAATGGCAGGCGAATATCCCGATATGATTATCGGATGTTTTGGCGGCGGTTCCAATTTTGGCGGTATCTGTTTCCCATTCATGCGCCACACCATCCTCGAAGGAAAGAAAACCCGATACATTGCTGCAGAACCGGCTTCATGTCCGAAGCTGACCCGCGGTAAATTCCAATATGATTATGGTGATGAAGCCGGATATACTCCTTTGTTGCCGATGTTTACACTGGGTCATAACTTTGCTCCGGCCAACATTCATGCCGGTGGTCTTCGTTATCACGGTGCAGGTGTCATTGTATCGCAGTTATTAAAAGATAACTTAATGGAAGCCGTAGATATCCAGCAATTGGAGTCCTTCCGAGCAGGCTGTTTATTCGCACAAGCCGAAGGTATTATTCCGGCACCGGAGTCTTGCCACGCGATTGCCGCCGCAGTGCGCGAAGCCGAAAAATGCAAAGAAACAGGCGAGGAAAAAGTCATTCTGTTCAATCTTTCAGGTCACGGTCTGATTGATATGGCTTCATACGACCAATATCTGGCAGGTAATCTGATGAATTACGAATTGAAAGACGAAGATATCCAAAAGAATCTGGACGAGATAAAGAATATGTAATTATTATCGTTTTACCTGTTTTCGGGCGATCCCATGTGTCCGCTCGAAAACAGGTAAAGCCCTAGAAATTATATTGTGCACTCAGGTTGATTCGGTTCGCTTCGCGGCTCAGGTCATTGAAATCCTCACGCCATCCATGCAAATACTCCACCCCCACTTGAAAATTGTGAGTCACATTCCAAAATACGTTTGCCACCAGATATTGTCCTTTTTTATACTGGGTCTCGTTGAAGTGAGCATAGCAATCCTTGGTAAACAAACGTGACTGGCTATAAGAGGTGGAAGCAAAAACACGCTTCGAGAAGTTATATTGCAACCCCGCAAACCATCCACGCATGGGAAGCACCTGCATTCGTCCGGCCTCATCAGCCACCGGCACAATGTCCACGTTCAAGTTACTCATGTCATTCAGATATTGGGCAATGCCCTTACCGTATGTAAACTGTCCGTATGCACGGAAATTACCCAGCCCGGCCGTTGCCGATGCCTGAATGCCCCATCCGGTAATGGATTTCGCCTTGTTGCTGACCTCGTCTTCGTAAGTCATGCTACGCAAAATTCCGCCCACACGCACATGGCTGCCCTTTGTCCAAGAATATTGCACATAAGCAGGAATATCCGGCATGCGCTGTTTATTGATTCTTACATCCTTGGCAGGCGTACCGTCTACGGAAGGCATTTCCACACCCACGCCCACTTTCAGCCCCTTCATCAGATTGGCCTCGTAACGCAACTGGGTGGCACGATAGAAAGTCATGCCATCCGGTCCCTGGAAGTCGATGGTCGGAGGACAAGCCGCAAGGTCCATGAACAGCCCCGTGTCATAGCCCATCGTGAAGCCGAGGAAAGAAAGATAAGCGTTCTGAAGCTCGAAGGTCTTGCCACTGCCCCGGAAGTTACCCGCCGTATAGACAATGAAATTGCCCAAATGCTTGGTGCGCCCCACCAATTTAAGGAAGATGGTAGACGTGCCGGCGTCCATCTGGAACTGATTGCGCACTTGGGTACTCCCCGGTTGCGGAATTAGAGCAGGAATAAAATCGATATCATCCACCGTTCCATCAAAATCATACTCCATGGTAGTCTTCAAATAACCGCCAATACCGAGAGCAAATTTACCCTGCCGGTCAGTGAGCAAGAAACGCGGAGCACGAGGGTCATGAAAATGCGGACGTTGTGTTTCGTTAAATACATCGATTAATTCTTGCTTTCCATTTTTATCCTTCGAGATAATAATTACCGGACCGGGCCCTTCAAGTTCAGGATAGTTGTCTTTTTGTTGCGCAGCAGCCGGTTCAGCCATCATTGCACCAATAGCAATACAAGTCATTGATTTTAAGATTGTTTTCATAAAAAATGAGTTTAGGTAAATAGTCAATTCAATGGAGTATGAACAAAAAGTTAGAAAAAAAGTTTGGGAAATATTTGGTAATTCAAAAAAAGTCACTACCTTTGCACTCGCAATCGAGAGAGAAATCATCGATGCCAAGGATGGCCCCTTCGTCTATCGGTTAGGACGCAAGATTTTCATTCTTGAAAGGGGGGTTCGATTCCCCCAGGGGCTACCAAATAAAACGAGCAATCAAAAAAAATGATTGCTCGTTTTAGTTTATCAGAGGGGGGGGATGAAGTTCATCCCGGCTCAAAAGCAAACCAATATTCTTTTTCCGTGTTAATCATAATCTTAATCTTTAATTTAAAACGACTTCCATTACTCTTTCATAAGCTGTCGGATGTTTCTCCATAAACGATAAATTTCGACTGACATAACGTGCAAAATCTTCTCGGTTTGTGAATCCCGGGCATTTAATTTTCTCTGAAGAATCAAGCTGATTAATGGTGTACATACACTGCATACATGATTGGGACATATAGCATGTTTTACATTGAGCACGTAGCTTATCGAGGTAATGGTTATGCATATCCGCTATTTTCTGAAATGACAAATCCACAGGAGTTTCAGGATTTACTACTCCTAATCCATATTGCTGCCCAATTCGCTCGCAGGCCAAAACTTTTCCGTTTACTGTTATAAATATTTTCCTGTCAAAAGGAGTACATCCGCCTGTAGGTATATAGTTTTCAGCTTTGAGTAAAGCAAACAAATCATTATAAGAACGATATACGTTTTGGTTATACTTATAAAGGAACAGACATACATCATGGTATTCGGGGCTATTCATAAACATTTCATCAATCAATAACTCATAATCTTTACTTTGTTGTAGATTGTCTGCTACGTTTCTGAACATATTATTGAATTCTTCCTGCTTGTCAGCTCGAATGCCTGTTGTGTTCAAGGATGTGATTCGAGGTTGCTTGCCGTAGCGTTCCTTGATGAATTTAAAGACTTCGTCTACAGTATTTCTATTGTGCAATACGGTGTTGAAATTGACATGCTTTTCAAAATATTCTGGATATTTTTCTTTCAATAAGTCTACATTGGCAATATTCCTTTCAAATGAATCTTCACCACTGGCAGTTACTCTATAACTGTTGTTCCATTTATTTCCATCCAGACTAATTAATAAACCAAAATTCTTTTCTGCTAAATAATCCATGTATCTATCCAGCAACATGGCATTGCTGGTCATTGTGTATTCTATTGTGCGATTGGCTATATGTAAAGATTCCACATATTCGATTACCTGGCGGATAAATGGCATGTTCAATAAAGGCTCTCCTCCATAAAAACTGATATAGATGACTTTCTGTGTAAATTCCTGCTTGCCGTTATTCCAAATATTTACAAGGAAATCGATTATATTTTTGGCTGAGGCAAATGTCATCTTTTGGGCGTGCCGTTCGTCATGGTCACTATACAGTTCTCCATAAGCACAATACTTGCAACGTAAATTACATGCATCCGTTACTTCAAATACAATCTGCTTTAAATTTGCGAGATTATATTCTACGGTATCCGGGGATATGGTTCCGTCATATCGGTGGTTGATATCTTCCAGATATCCATGTTCTTTAAGATAAGCAGCCTTACGTGCATAATAACTATCTTCGTCTGCTTTTTCATTCTGGTTATATAAGAATGGAATCAGAGATGGATGAGTTAAGAACAAAAGTTTCTTATTCCTATTTATAGTATATATATTGTGACTATCAGTAGCACAGCTTAAAATGGCACCCATTTGAATATTATTTTTATGTTAATCTTTCAGTTTATAAATAGCCAAAATCGGATTATCATCCGGTCCCATCGAGTCAATCAGTTCCAAGAGCTGCTGACGCTTTTCGGGGAACTTCACGTTAGTGGACTCTGTTACTATCTTCTTAATCTCATCGGCGTTATCCGGGGTGACGAAACGAACAAAATGCCTGTCGTCAATATATCGGAATCCGGATAGAGAAAGGTTATAACCATCAATATCGTTTGTGATACCCACCGGTTTCTTTGCAAATGCTTTTGTGGGTTCTGTGCTGTCTTGTTTCCAAATATCGATTTCTGAGTTGTGCTTATTGTAACGGCAGAACCAGTACTTTTGATGCAAATCGAAACTAAACAGCAAAAAATCTTTTGTCTCGGCAATGCTTCCCAACTGTATGGCATCCGTAAAGAAGTCCCAGTTAACTTTGGTGTGACGGTCACAAATTTCTCTTTTGTATTTTCCTTCCGGTATGTAATAACGCGGATAGATGGAATCTTTTGTAACAGCATATACCGTATCAGTAGCACAAGAAAATACATTGTGTATACCTTTATAGGTCCATACAATTGGAAGATTTACCCACAGGTTTTCAGTAAACTTCCCGGGAAATTGGTGTACGCTTTCCTGTATGACATTGCCATCCCAATCCTGCACATAGACATTGGCATATAAGCCGGTAATATTCGCATTTCCGGGATAATGAATGATATAATCATCAACAAAATTCATAGTCGGATATTGTACATTAGGCTCTAAAGGAATCTTCTTGATAAATTCCCCTGTAATCTTATGTGCAAAAAGTGCATAAGTATAGGTGGACGAGATATAGACTATACTGTCATTTTGTATTCCTACATAGCATGGCGAGAGCAGTTCTCCAGGCCCTTGTCCTACTTTTCCTATTGTCCTGATAAACTTGCCTGTAACACGGTCGAACAGCAAAGCGTGGTCTACCATAAAACTAGTCAGGATAACATATTTATCGGACATTTTTACGCCAAGTATTCCTGCAATAAATCCTTTTTCCGTGGTTTCTAGTTTGAGGTACTCCACATTATCCACGATGTCACTTAACACTAACGGCTTTCCGCAATCGGTCAGGTCTTCTGTGAAATTGATAACCCGAAAGGCAGGCTCCTCCACTATAGTGTCATTGGCTACCGCTTCTTTATTGTTTGCTTTGTGCTGGCAAGAGGAGCAGAAAGCGATTGCAATTATGAGGAAGAATAAATACTTTTTCATATTGATATTTATTAATGATATATTGTCATTCTGAGTGAAATGGAATACATATTCAAATTGAACTATTATTTCCATTTCAGTACAGAATGACAGATTGGTAAGCCTATTTACCGACTTTTAGGTGTTACCAACTAGCAGCACCACCTTGAATACCGTTTACATCGTCAGTGAAGCATATAACAGGAGTACCGGAAATGGAGTGACCTCCATTTGTACCAAGCTTATAGTTAGCACCTCCATTATCTCCACTAGCAGAGCCACCAGGAGCAGAACAACTGCAACTGCATGTTCTACCACCGTTAAGAGCGTTCATTTCGCGATCTCTCAACTCGGCATCATTCAAACCATTCAGTTTGATTTTCTTTAGTGTTTTCATGATTCGTTTAATTTTAAATTACAATTTATTTTACCAATAAATCTCTTGAGAGGAACAAAACAAGAAAATATCCTACTGCCCAAGCGTGCGCACACTTAAGAGCCCTATTCCTTTTTCCGGTTTTGTTTAGGCACA
>OHDD01001353.1_pt1 | contig 10238 bp, 5 predicted proteins | sample 1566941 | NCBI WGS metagenome assembly OHDD01 (sample SAMEA3879580, study PRJEB24766) | human gut metagenome | biome: human-associated habitat; feature: feces | place: USA | collected 1985/1987 | reverse complement strand
CTTTCCATTACTTTTCCACGTTCCACCGGACAGATTCCAATCTATTACAATCAGCGCAAAACAGCCCGTCCACAAAGTGGCAAATATCAAGACATCTCCTCTTCCCCACTGTATGAATTCGGATACGGCTTGAGTTATACCACCTTTAATTATGGTAATATCAACTTGCCCAAAGAAACCATCAGACGCGGTGAAAAGTTGGTAATGGAAATCCCAGTCACCAATGTAGGCAAACGTGACGGTGCAGAAGTGGTGCATTGGTTTATCTCAGACCCATTTAGCACGATTACCCGTCCATGCAAAGAATTGAAGCACTTCGAAAAGCAACTAATTAAAGCAGGTGAAACACATATATTCCGCTTTGAAATAGACCCGATGCGTGATCTTGGTTTTGTAAATGCCAATGGTGAACATTTCCTTGAAAATGGAGAATATTATGTAATAGTGAAAGACCAGAAAGTAAAATTCACGGTTATAGATTAATCTTCTTTTTATATTGCAGGCCATCCTCCTTTCATCCTTCTAAAAGACAGATGGCCTGCAATTTCTATTTTAGAACAAATAAGTATACTGTTCTCCTAAAAATTTCTTGATATGCTTCAAGGCTTTGGTTATTTGGGCCTCCACCGTCTTGACAGAAATCCCCATTTCCCCGGCAATTTCTTGATTAGTCTTCCCTTCCTCCCTACTTTTGCGATAAACCTGCCCACATTTGTCCGGAAGGGAACAAACAGCTTCTTCAATCAATCGGTTCAGTTCTTCCATCTCCACCGAAGTATCAGCCGCAAGAGCATATCCATATTCTTCTCCTCCCTCGATGGGAACCGTATCCTTTTCATCGCGTAAAGCATTCAGGCAACGATTGCGTGCAGACTGGAAAAGATAAGCCTTGAATGAGATTTTAAGAGTCAAGTCGGCCCTACCCTCCCACAAATTCATAAAGATGGAAAGGGCCAGTTCTTCTATCTCCTGCTTGTCTCTCAGATAAAGGGACATGAAGCGGCAGAGTGAAACAAAATAAGTATCGAAAAGGTGCTTGAAAGCCTTCTCGTCATCTTGTTTGATTAACTGTAACAATAGGATATCATCTTCTGCAGGCATATCGAAGTTATATTAGATAAGGGCTTCTTGAGCGGCAAAGATACTAATATTATTTGTTCCTCGAAATTTATTAAAAAAATAATTGGAATTGGAATAAGGGTTAAACCCAAGTGATGTGTCATATAAGTGAAGGCCTATAAAAACATCATGATCATGAAAAAAAGTGTTCCTTGGAATTTAATCATTCCTAAGTTGAAACAGGAAATTTCCGCAGACGAAGAGCGGCAATTGGAGACTTGGTTACGCAGCAGTAACAACGAAGCGTTATTCAAGGAATTGCAACTGTTATGGGAAAAAATTCAGGCAAATGTAGAAAACTACACGCCCAATACCGAATATTATTGGAATGAACTTGTCAACCGTATGCACGCCAGCGAGCCTAAGCAGACTGAAAAACCTGCAAAGAAACGCTTCGAACTGAAACGGATATACCGCTACGCAGTAGCTGCATGTATAGCTGTTGCCATCGGTTGCTCATTCTACATAGGATTCCTTAACGGACAGCCTGAAGCCATGCCGCAGTTATACTCTAATTTGTCGGGTAAGTCTAAGGTTCTCCTTCCTGACGGAAGCGAAGTATGGATGCATACAGAGACCTCTTTGCAATACGGATCACAAATGAATAAGGATGAGCGTATCGTAAATGTAACTGGTGAAGCTTACTTCGATGTAGCACACGATGCTGACAAACCTTTTATTGTGCAGACAGAAGGTATGCGTATCGTAGTTCACGGAACCAAATTCAATGTCGATGCATTCCCCGGTTCGGAAAATACATTGGTGAGTTTGGTAGAAGGGTCCGTCTCTTTGGAAACCGAGACAGAGAACCGTTTCCTCAAACCGGGCGAAACAGCTACTTTTAATCGGAAAACCCTTACACTTAAGGTAGAAAAAGATGATGTACATTTTGCCTCTTCGTGGGCAAATACACAACTCGTATTCAGAAACCGTTCATTGGGAGACATTTGCAAACTGCTTTCTAAATGGTATCGGATAAAGATAGACGTGGATCCTACATTATCCAATAAATATTTCTATACGTTTACGTTGCGTAGCGAACCGCTGGACGAAATACTCCGCATCATGGCACGCATCCAACCTATGAAATATACCTTTAACGAAGAGAATGAGTTGACAATTTCGTTTGCAGACACAAAACAAAAAGTAAAATGAAACAGTAACAAAATTAAAAACTTATGCCAAACAAACAAATGAGAAATGCACATTATTTAATAATTAACGAAAAGTAAACACCTACATTAATCTTTAAATTTAAGACAATTATGGATATAAGAAAACAACTCATCATTCTTATACTGGTACTTCTATGTGCCCCGGTTTCTGCACAAAAGAAAGAGAAACTGATCACACTGAAGTTCACAAATATCCCATTATCAGAGGCTATGCCAAAAGTGGAAAAGCAAAGTGGATACACTTTCTTCTATGAATCGCAGCAAATAGACATCAAACAGAAAGTCAGCTTGAATGTTAAGAATGAAACTATTAATAAGACAATAGCAGCCTTATTGAAAGGGACCAATGTTAAATTTGAAATCGACGCAACACACATTATTTTATATACCGGAAAGAATAACAAGGCAATATCCGGACAACCACAGAACATCTCTGGTACAGTAATTGACGAAAGTGGTGAACCGATTATCGGAGCAAATGTCATGGTGGAAGGAACCAGTACTGGTGTCATTACAGATCTTGACGGAAAATACACAATCAACGCACCGGCAGGGAGTAATCTCAAAATCTCCTATATCGGTTATGTAACACAGACTGTAAAAGCTGGTAGAAACAGTACCGTAAAGTTAGTGGAAGACAGTAAAACACTGGCAGAAGTCGTGGTAATCGGCTATGGTACACAGCGTAAGTCCGACCTGACCGGAGGTCTGGTATCAGTAGACCAGAAGAAGCTGAACATGATAAATAGCAGTAACTTGATGGACCGTCTTGCAGGACAAATCCCGGGCTTAAGCGTAACTACTGGTGATGCGAAACTGGGTGCAGACCAAACCCTCCGTGTACGTGGTGAAAACTCATTAAGTGCTGACAATGCACCGCTCATCGTATTGGACGGTATTCCTTACAATGGTTCTTTGAGTGATATTGACCCAAACATCATCGAAAGCCTTAGTGTCTTGAAAGATGCTTCCGCAGCAGCTATCTACGGCTCACGCGGTTCCAATGGTGTCATCTTGATTCAATCAAAGAAAGGCAAGAAAGGTGCACCCCAAGTTACATACAAAGGGCAGTTCAGAATGTCGCAACCCCAACAGACCATTGATGTGATGACTCCAGACGAATACATCACATTTAAACAAGACATTGCACGCCTGAAAGATGGATGGAGCGGTGACCAATTGGCTCCTGAGAATATTCTGAGTGCCAGCGAACTTATAAATTACAAGAAAGGCGTTACAAACGACTGGCAGGACTATATTTTCCGCAATGCATTTACCATGGAACATCAAGTAGGCATTTCCGGAGGTACTGAAAGCACCACTTATATGGGGGCAGTTTCCTATCTGGATCAAGAAGGTGTAGTCTACAACTCCGCCATGAAACGTTACAATATCAATTTGAATGTCACACAAGTATTAAACAAATGGCTGACTATTGGTATACAGACCCAATTTATTCAAAGAGATGGCGGTGGTATAACCCCGAATATTGAACATGCTGTAAAGCAAAGTCCTTATGGTATCTACAAAGATGAAAACGGCAAGTATTATGAAGAACCTATGGACCAATCTCTGATTATTAACCCGATGGCCAATGTCAATGCCGATCAAGATCAAACAAGACGTAACTTCTTCATCAACACCTATGCTGACATTCTGTTGCCGGTAAAAGGTCTTTCAGCCCGTACAACCTTTGGTTACAACTATCGTAGCGACTTTACCGGCACATACTATGGCCGTGACACCAAAGACGGTAGAACAGCCAGCGGAAAAGCCAGCATCAACAATGAACACTACTGGGATTACACTTGGGAAAATCTGCTCAAATATAATCGTGAATTTGGCAAGCACCGTTTCGACGCTACAGGTTTGTTCAGTGTACAACAAACTCAGAAAAAGACTTCCAAGTCAAGTGCCGAAAGTTTTGTAAACGATGATTCCAGTTATCATAACATCAATGCAGGTGAGAAAAATAAGACTGTAGGATCCGGTTTATCAGAAACCTCGATGTTGTCTTATATGCTTCGCTTGAACTATTCATATGCAGGGAAATACATGCTGACTTTGACCGGACGTTCCGACGGTTATTCTGCCTTCGGTGCAAACAACAAGTATGCATTCTTCCCGTCAGTGGCTGCTGCATGGAACATTGCTTCCGAAAGTTTTATGGAAAATGCACAAAACTGGCTGGACCAATTGAAGCTCCGCGTATCTTATGGTTCTAACGGTAACCAAGCCATCAACCCCTATCAGACATTGGACCGTCTGCACCTCACAAACTATATCTGGGGTGACGGTGGAGCAGGTGTCAACGGTGCTTATCTGGCCAACGACGGTGTCGGAAATCCGAATCTAAAGTGGGAAACAACCCAAACATTCAACGTCGGTATCGACTATTCATTCTTCAACGGCCGTATCAACGGTAACATTGAAATGTATGTCGCCAACACAAAAGACTTGCTGATGAAACGTACTGTTCCTATCATGAACGGCTATAAAACCATTTGGGATAATGTGGGTAAAACACGCAATAAAGGTGTTGAATTTACCTTGAACACCGTCAACATACGTAATAAGGACTTCGAATGGAGCACCGGAATCATCTTTTCACTGAACCGTGACAAGATTGTAGACCTACGTGGTGACAAAAAAGATGATATCACCAATAAATGGTTCATCGGCAAACCCTTGCGAGTTTACTACGACTATGACGTCGACGGCATCTGGCAGGAAGGTGACAAATTCACCTATACCGCAGCAGACGGTACAGAAAAAGAGATCCAAAAAGGTGCCAAACCAGGTTCTGCCAAAGTGAAAGATGCAGACGGAAACGGTTATATTGACTCCAATGACAAAGTTATCATCGGTTCAAAGAATCCAAGCTTCCTCATGTCTATGAGCAATACATTGACTTACAAGAACTTTTACTTGTCATTCCTACTGAATGGAACCTTCAAAGTTACACGTGAGTTGAACGAAGCCAATATCGGAAGTTGGAGTTACAACTTATACAACTATCTGCATAATGCCGATTACTGGACACCGGAACACACCAATTCCAAATATGCTTCTCCAGCATATAACAACTTCGACGGACACAGCTATTACAAAGACTTTACATACATCCAAATAAAGAATATCACTTTAGGATACAATTTTGAAAAGAATTTTGTATGGGTTTAAATATGTGAAAACGTTATAATTTAATTGTAAAAATTAAATAAATAAAACGGGAATATTTTGGAGGGGATAAAATGATTAAACTAAAAAAATTATTACCAATGGTTGTTGTTGCAACTATGATTGCAGGTTCTATGACTGGATGTGGTAATTCAGGAAGCGATACTAAAAGTGATTCAACGGATACAGGAAAAACTGAAGCTACTGATGAGTCAAAAGGTGAAGATACTAGTAACATATTAATTGGATCAGCAATATATAAGTTTGATGATACATTTATGACAGGTGTTCGTACTGCAATGGAAAATCAAGCAGATGAAGAAGGAGTAAAAATTGAATTAGTTGACTCCCAAAATAAACAACCAACACAAAATGAGCAAGTTGATACATTTATAACTAAGGGAGTTAATGCTTTAGCTATCAACCCAGTTGATAGAACTGCAGCAGGCCCAATAATTGAAAAAGCAAAAGCTAAAAATTTACCAATAGTATTTTTAAATCGTGAGCCAGAAGAAGCTGATATGAATAGTTATGATAAGGTTTGGTATGTTGGAGCAAAGGCTGAACAATCAGGAACTCAATCAGGTGAGATTATTGTAGATTACTTTAAAGCAAATCCAGAAGCTGATAAAAATGGAGATGGAGTTATTCAATATGTAATGTTACAAGGAGAACCAGGACATCAAGATGCTACATTACGTACAGAATATTCTATAAAGGCTATTGAAGATGGAGGATTTAAAGCTGAAAAGCTTGCTGCTGATACAGCAATGTGGGATAAGGCTAAAGCTACTGACCTTATGAAGGCATTTATAACTGGACAAGGTTTAGAAAAGATTGAAGCAGTTCTTTGTAATAATGATGATATGGCTTTAGGAGCAATTGATGCATTAAAAGCTGAAGGATATAACAAAGGTGATGCTTCTAAATATATTCCTGTAGTTGGAGTTGACGCAACTGCACCTGCACTTCAAGCAATGAAAGATGGTTCTCTTTTAGGTACAGTATTAAATGATGCAGAAAATCAAGGAAAAGCAACTGTTAACGTAGCTATAGCTGCAGCTCAAGGTAAGGAAATAAATAAGGATACAGTGGGATATGATGTAACTGATGGTAAATATATTTGGATTGACTACGTTAAGGTTACTCAAGATAACTATCAAGACTACTTAAAGTAGTTAGGAGTTAAGAGTTAGAAGTTAGTAGTTAAAGAGTAAATTCAGCATAGCTGAATTTTAAAGATATATTACTATTAAGAAACTTTAAAAGGAGTTATATCTGAACTACTGACTACTAACTCAAAACTACAAACTATCCAAAAGGGGTGTTTAAATGGAAGAGTATATATTAGAAATGAATAATATAACTAAAGTTTTTCCAGGGGTAAAGGCTTTAGATAATGTAACTTTAAAAGTAAGAAAAGGTACTGTTCATGCATTAATGGGTGAAAATGGGGCAGGAAAATCAACGTTGATGAAATGTCTTTTTGGCGTTTATGAAGAAGATGGTGGAGAAATAATATTAGATGGAAGAAAAGAAATTATTACTTCATCTAAGCAAGCATTAGATTTAGGAATATCAATGATACATCAGGAATTACATCCCATAAGATTTAGGCCAGTAATGGAAAATATATGGCTTGGAAGGTTTCCAATGAGAGGAATTGCTGTAGATAAGAAGGCTATGATAAGAAAGACAGAAGAATTATTTAAGGAAGTTGGATTAGATATTAATCCAGAAATATTAGCAGGTAATTTATCAGCATCAACGTTACAATTAGTTGAAATTGCAAAAGCTGTTAGCTACAATTCAAAAATAATTATTATGGACGAGCCTACATCTTCATTAACAATAAATGAAACTGAACATTTATTTAGAATAATAAATCAATTAAGAGCTAAAGGATGTGCAATTATTTATATCTCCCACAAGATGGAGGAAATTTTAAAAATATCTGATGAAGTTACTATTATGAGAGATGGTCAATATGTAGGTACTTGGCATTCTAAGGAACTTACAACAGATCTTATTATAAACCGTATGGTTGGTCGTGATATGACTAATAGATTTCCAGAGAAAGATTATAAAGTGCAAAATGAAGTAGTACTTAAGGTTGATAATTTATGTTCTAGTGATGCTAGATCATTTAAAAATGTAAATTTTGAGCTACATAAAGGGGAAATATTAGGAATAGGTGGACTTGTAGGAGCTCAAAGGACTGAACTTGTAGAAGCTATATTTGGGTTGAGAAAAATAGAATCTGGAACCATCCATAAAGATGGAAAGGAAATTATTATAAATAATGTTAAAGATGCAAAAAAGCAAGGATTTGCACTGTTAACGGAAGAAAGAAGAGCTACAGGAATATTTGGAATACTTTCTGTTTTAGATAATACTGTTATTGCTAATCAGAAGCAATATTCTAAGTGTGGAGTATTAAGAGAAAATGCAAGGTATAAAGCTGCAAAGGAATCAAATGAAAATTTAAAGACTAAAACACCTACATTAAATGAAGATATGCAAAATCTTTCAGGAGGTAATCAACAAAAGGTTTTAATAGCGAGATGGCTTTTAACAAATCCAGATATATTAATATTAGATGAACCTACTAGAGGAATCGATGTAGGTGCTAAGTATGAAATTTATTCAATTATGATAGAACTTGCAAAAAAGGGCAAATCAATTATTATGATTTCATCTGAAATGCCAGAGCTTTTAGGAATATCGGATAGAATAATGGTAATGTGCGAAGGAAGAGTTACAGGGATATTAAATAAAGATGAAGCAGATGAAGTAAAAATAATGAATTATTCAACTAAGTTTATTAAGTAATGAAAGAGGGGGATATATATGGGAAATGCAAAAATTATTTCTAATAAGAAGTATTCAGAAATGTTTTTGATTATGGGAGCTATTATTTTAGCTTTAGGAATAATATTAAAATTTGTTTTAGATAGAGCTGTTTTTTATGATTTGCCTATTTATATAATGCTTATAGGAGCAGGATTATTAATATATGGAGCAAGAAGGTTTTTTGATAAAAAGAATAGCAATATGGAAGTTGAAATTTCTACTAAAACAGCTAAGAATTTTTTAACTAACAATGCTATTATAATAGCGCTTTTAGCATTAGTAGTTGTTATTATGATAATACAACCAAGATTTATGCAATATCAAGTTGCTTTGGACATATTAACCCAATCATCAACTAGGATGATAATTGCCTTGGGAATATGCTTTACATTGTTAATTGCAGGTACAGATCTTTCCGCTGGACGTATGGTTGGACTTGCAGCTGTAATATCAACTTCAATGTTACAAACAGCAGATTATGCAAATAGATTTTTTCCAGATTTACCTCAATTAGCTGTTATTATTCCAATAGTTGCAGCAATAGTTGCTTGTATGATTTTTGGATGTATAAATGGTTTTTTAGTTGCGAAATATGATATGCATCCTTTTATAGCAACATTAGCAGTTCAAGTAATAGTATATGGGGTTTGTTCATTGTATTTTGATATGGCACCAAATAGATCACAGCCAATAGGTGGAGTAAGACCAGATTTTATATTCTGGGGACAACATAAGTTATTCCAGATTGGAGATTTTCCAGGTATATCAATATTAGTACCAATAGCTTTAGCTTTTGTTATATTAGTTTGGTTCATATTAAATAAAACTGTATTTGGTAAGAATGTTTATGCTATTGGAGGAAATAGGGAAGCTGCAATAGTATCAGGTGTAAATGTATTTGCAACAATAATGGGAATATTTATTTTTGCATCATTTTTATACGGTGTAGGTGGTATTCTAGAAGCCGCAAGAACGGCAGGTGCTACTAATAACTACGGAAATGGATATGAACTAGACGCCATAGCAGCCTGTGTTGTTGGAGGGGTTTCTCTTAATGGTGGTGTAGGTAAAGTTGGAGGAATTGTAAGCGGTGTTTTAATATTTACTGTTATACAATACGGATTACAATTTATAGCTGTTAGCCCTATGTGGCAACAAGTTATAAAGGGAGTAATTATTGCTGTAGCGGTTGCAATTGACCTTTCTAAATATAGAAGAAAATAGTTAATAAAGTTTAAAGCAGTCATCTTAGGGTGGCTGTTTTTTTTGATATAGATAAAAAAGAAATATTTACTTATTTTTACAAAAGGTAAATAAAATGATATAATTAGTAAAGGATTACAACAAGGGTGATAGAGGGTGATGTAATATATGGAATTATATAAAATTCTTATTGTTGATGATGAAGAAGAAATCAGACTTGGAGTTATAAAAAAAATAAATTGGGAATACTACGGATTTAAAGTTATAGGTGATGCATCTAATGGAATAGAAGCTTGGGAAAAAGCTAATAATTTAAAGCCGGATATAGTGATGACAGATATTAGAATGCCTTTTATGGATGGATTAGAATTAGGTGCAAAAATACAAGAAGTTATGCCATCTACAAAAATAATAATTTTTTCAGGGTGTGATGATTTTGAATATGCTCAAAAAGCAATAAGTATAAATGTGTCTGAATATGTTTTAAAGCCTATTAACTCTGAAAATTTAATAGAAATATTGAAAAAGTTAAAATGTAAATTAGATGAAGAATATGATGAAAAGAGAAATATTGAAGTATTACAAAAATACTATGCTGAAAGTATACCTGTAATGAGGGAACAGTTTTTAATAGCAGCTATTGAAGGAAAAATAGATAATGTTAATTTAAATGAAGAATTAGATAGATTAAAAATAAATTTTAAATTC
>OHDD01001352.1_pt1 | contig 10248 bp, 10 predicted proteins | sample 1566941 | NCBI WGS metagenome assembly OHDD01 (sample SAMEA3879580, study PRJEB24766) | human gut metagenome | biome: human-associated habitat; feature: feces | place: USA | collected 1985/1987 | reverse complement strand
TCACATTTCCGATGTTACCTATATCGTAGAGGGTTCGAATCCTCCGATCGGTGAGCTCGGTGCCGGCGGTCCTGCAACAGACATCGACAAGACGGTTGCAAAGCTGATCGTAGATGAGATCCCGAACGGTGCATGCTTACAGCTTGGTATCGGCGGTATGCCAAACGCTGTCGGTTCCCTGATTGCAGAGTCTGACTTAAAAGACCTCGGTGTCCACACAGAGATGTATGTAGATGCATTTGTTGACATCGCAAAAGCAGGAAAGATCACCGGTGCAAAGAAAAATATCGACCGTTACCGTCAGACCTACGCTTTCGGTGCAGGTACCAAAAAAATGTACGATTACTTAGACGACAACCCAGAGTTGATGAGTGCTCCGGTTGATTACACCAACGATATCCGTTCGATCTCTGCACTCGATAACTTTATTTCCATCAACAACGCCGTTGATATCGACCTCTATGGTCAGGTCAATGCAGAGTCAGCAGGTATCAAGCAGATCAGTGGTGCCGGTGGACAGTTAGACTTCGTTTTAGGTGCTTACCTGTCAAAAGGCGGCAAGAGCTTTATCTGTCTGTCCTCTACCTTTAAGACCAAAGACGGACAGGTGCAGTCAAGAATCCGCCCGACATTGGCAAACGGTTCCATCGTAACCGATACCCGTGCCAACACACACTATGTTGTAACTGAGTACGGTAAAGTCAATGTCAAAGGACTTTCCGCATGGCAGAAAGCAGAGGCATTAATCTCCATCGCTCACCCGGATTTCCGTGACGAGCTGATCAAAGAGGCTGAAAAGATGCACATCTGGAGACGCAGCAACAAATACTAATTGCACATAATCTATGCATGCATAAATTATGCATAAAGAAAAGGCAGAACCGCTTCATCCCCGGCTCTGCCTTTTCTTTTTTATACTCATTTTTTCACACAGTCCAGCTTTTTGCTATCTTTCCATCTCTGGCATTCCCTATACTGTTGCTTTCTATTTTTCACACCGGCATTTCACCCATTCTGTTATCTTTCCAGTTCTGACATTCTCACACCGTTACACTCTGTTTTTTCAGGAAATTCCACCCCAGCACTGCCATAATGACTGCAGCTATGACTCCAACGACAACCAGATACTGCACGATATTTCCGAATCCGATCTGCATGCCAAACTGATGCATCTTTGCTGCCAGTGCTTCATTTTCAATTAATTTCGCCGGCACAAGTGTGACAAACATCCAGATCGCCCAGATTGCCCAGAATGCTTTCATTCCAAACCGCAGGGTTACAGCCCCTAAAAACAGTTCAACGATCGTCATTCCCACAATCACTGCCAGAAGATATTTCCACTGAAAATACTGTGTGAGGTCAAGTATCACTTCGCACTGCGGATAGATCACGCGCATCAGGGCGGATTCTATCTTCCCAAGCACGAACAGTAACAGTTCTAATCCTGCCAGTTCTGCCATATTAAACAATGCATAACTTCCCACATATGCTCTTCTTGTCGCTCCCATGGAAATTGCCATATTAAATTCCCCGACAAAAGAAAATATGATACCAAAGAAATGCACAAATACCAGTGCTACCATCGCGATCAACATTCCAAGAGTGACACACTCATTTTCTTCCATGGTATTTGCCCGGATGATCATCATAACAATGATTCCAAATACATAGCTGCCAAATGCAACTGCAAGGAACTGCAGCACTTCCATTTTTCTTGTCTTACACTGTATCAAAAAATTACCTGTCATTCCCACGCTACCCCTTTCATACGGTTTTCATTTTGTGTATAAAATACTCCCGTTGCTCTGTCGTCCCAGTCTTCTACACAAAATACTCTGTTTTATACCCGGACTTCATACTTCGATACAACGCGAAGCATCATGACCAGACTGACCGCATACAGCGCAGTTGCTACAACTGCACCGATCAAAAGTCCCATCGAAATGACACTGCCGGACTGTCCCTGAAACCATGCAGTCAGCGTATCCGCCAGATCGCTGCCCATAATAAAACCTGCACCAATACCCATCACAACTGCAACTGTCACAATGATGCCGACTGCTATTCCCTTTTTTCCATAACGCATCTGCAGAACAGCGCAGATCTGACCGAATGCAATACACAAAACAAATGCTTCCGCGATCAGTATATTCTTAAATCCATCCATTCTGCCTGCGGACATATATCCCGTAAAAAGGATAAACAGATATGCAGTCACCGCATAGCCCGCATATAACAGCTGCGCACCCCATGCAGCTTCCTTTCTGCCTGATCCAAATGAAAGCACCATCGGAATATAGGCTCCTCCATAACTGATCGGTCCAATATAGTTAAACATGATGCCGATCAGGACCGCAAAGAAATTAGCGCTCTGCCAGAATCCACTGTCAGCACTCTCACCCATACTGAAAAACAAACCGTACAGCAAAACAAATCCAATCAGGATGGCTGTCATCTGTATTCCATATTTTCCCCAGAAAAGCAGGTTCCTTTTTATTATCATTTTAGACTGTTCCATTTTCCATTCCTCCCGCTATTTCCTAGTCATCTAATCCGCACAGTGAAACAAATAATTTTTCCAGGCTGATCGGCTGGATCGTCACATCATAGTCCTTTGGCAGCTCCTGGCCTTCTTTTAAAAGGATCGTCACGCTCTTGCTGCGTCCCATTTTTTCCTCGTGGTGTTTCTCATAACCTTCCGCTGCCTGATCTACCACTTCCGCAAGTCCGCTGACATGATAACTTCTCTCTAGCAGATCCTGTGTATTTTCTTTCAGTAAAAGGCTGCCATCCTTGATCATGATGACCTCCTCCATCAGATCCGCTGCCTCCTCGATAATGTGTGTGGAGATCACAAAGGTACGGCCTGTCTCGGTGTATTCTTCCATCAGTTTATGGTAAAAGTACTCGCGCATCACGACATCTAACCCCGCTACCGGCTCATCTAAAAAAGTAAAATCCGCTTTGCTGGCAAGCGCCACAATGATCGTTACCATGGAAAGCATACCCTTCGACATTTTGTTGATACGCTGTTTCGTATTCAGCTCAAATTTTTCAATCAGCTCATCTGCCATTTTCTGATCCCAGTTCGGATAATAGTAAGATGCATTTTTTAAATACTCTTTTACTTTTAATGAACTGACACCACTTCCATACAGGTTGGTTGAAAGTTCTCTGGAAAAACAGATATGATCTAATGCTTTTCTGTTTTCCCATATCTTTTCGCCGTTCCAGGTCACATTTCCCTCCGTCGCCGGATTCTGTGCGGATAAAATCGATAATAATGTTGTTTTTCCAGCACCGTTTCTTCCGATCAGACCATAGATCTTTCCTTTTTCCAGTGTGAAATCTATATTTTTTAAAACTTCTTTTTTCCCATAACTCTTATTGACATTGCTGCAGATGATTGCTTCCATCTTATTTTCCATTTTATCTTCCCCCTTATTGATCTGCTGACTGGATCAGTTTAATGACCTCATTTTTATCAAGTCCAATGCTTGCCGCTTCCTCTAACAATTTTTTGACATAGTGATCAAAAAATTCGTTCCGCCTGCGGTTTAAAATGTTTTCTTTTGCCCCTTCTGCTACAAACATGCCGATTCCCCTTTTCTTATATAAGATTCCTTCATCTACCAATATATTCACGCCTTTCGCCGCAGTCGCCGGGTTGATCGCATATAACTTTGCCAGCTCATTGGTACTCGGCACACGCTCTTCCTCCAGAAGAATATCCCTCAAAATATCTGTTTCGATCATTTCTGCGATCTGCAGATAAATGGATTTCTCCTGCGTTAAGATTTCATTCATGCATGGTGGCTCCTTTCTTTCAATTTCATTCCTGATAAGATTCCGTTGGCATTATGTGGTTGGTTTGTTATGTGGTTCATTACTTGTGTAACTAACCATAGCACTATGTTACGATATTGTCAACAAATTTATTCATAAAATTTAGAAAATTTCTATAACGCAAAAAAAGCAACACCATCACAACCCACCTGTCAAACAGGTCATGTCATGTGTGTTGCCTTGTCAAATAACCAAAACCGATTTATCTCATTTTTTCCATCTACGGCATCATGCTTCCTGCGTTCTGCCCCCGGCCATCCGCTCACGGATCTCCACTCCGGTCGGTGTTCCCGCAAGTCCGCCTTTTCCTGTTTCACGGATATCCTCGGACATGCTTCTTCCGATACTCCGCATCGCATCGATCACCTCATCCGGCGGAATCTTGCTGAAGATTCCCGCACTCGTCAGATCCGCCGATGTCAGTGCATTGACTGCGCCCATCACATTTCGTTTCACGCACGGCACCTCCACCAGACCGGCAACCGGATCACAGGCAAGTCCCAACAGATTTTTTAAAGCCAGTGCCGCTGCATTTGCGATCTCTTTTGCACTGCCGCCTGATAAATGCACAACTCCGCCCGCTGCCATCGCAGACGCAGAACCGATCTCTGCCTGACAGCCTCCCGCTGCACCTGCCAGAAAAGCACGCTCTGCGATCACTCCGCCGATCCCGGCTGCTACAAACAGTGCTTCCACCATTTTTTCCTCAGAATAGCCTTTTTCTTCCTGCAGACTCAAAAATACCGCCGGTACAACTCCGCACGAACCGGCAGTCGGTGCCGCGACAATACGCTTCATGCATGCATTTGACTCACTGGTCTTTAATGCCTTCTCCATGACTTTCCCGATAAAATCTCCACAGAGCAAAGTTCCCTCTGCCCTCGCCTCCATCATCTTTTTGCCTTCCGTACCGACAAGTCCGCTCTCGGATTTTAATTTTTCATCATAACGCGCATCCGCATCTTTCATCGCCTGATACATCGCGCGCATCTGCTCAAATGATACTTCCTCCGTGATCCCCTGCTCCCTGCAGTCGTCCTCCTGCACGATCTTCCAGAACGGTTTCCCGGATTTTTCTTCTAATTCGCATAATTCCTGTAATGATCCATACATGAAATGTTCCTACTTTCTTATGATAAATTCTACTCTTCCACAAGACTGCAATATGTCACTTTTAATATGCCCTCTAACCGCTCCAGCCATGCAAGCGATTCTTTTGGCACTTCCTGATCGCACTCTATGACCATGACGGCGCTGCCACCCCTGCTTTTCCGGTAAAGCTGCATTGTTGCAATGTTGACACCCTTGTGTGCGAGCATGGAAGTCACTTCGGTGACATGTCCCGGCTGGTCGATGTTGTGCACGATCAGTGTCGGATAATCGCCGCTGAAATTGGCAGTGATCCCGTCAAGCTCACAGATCTGTATCCGCCCGCCTCCAATCGAAGCCGCAACCACTTCGAGTGTACGCCCGGAAACACCTGTCAGATTCATTTTCACTGAATTGGGATGCACATCACCAAGATCAATCCCCTCTAAGGAAAAATCCATTCCTCTTTCGCCTGCAATCCGAAAACTGTCCGGGATTGCCGGATCATCCACCTGCATGCCCAAAAGTCCGGCGATCAGCGCCTTATCCGTGCCATGTCCCTTTCCCGTTGCAAGGAAGGAACCGTGAAAATATATTTTTGCCTCTTTTACTTCTTCCGCAAGCAGCTTACGGCTGACTCTCCCGATCTTGACGGCTCCTGCCGTATGGGAGCTGGATGGACCGACCATCACAGGTCCGATGATGTCTAACAGGTTCATATCATATCTCCGTTTCTCTCATAAGTATTTACTTATGTTTTCTATAATTTTATCCTATTTGAAGTTATATCAAATCCATGATACATTTTAATTGCTATATACACACACACATTTATAGCATAGAAAAGGACAGCGTTTCCACCTCAGGAAACCTGTTCTTTTTATTTTACAGCAACAGCGTGTTCGTATCAGTCTGCCCGTGAAACATACCATCGGTTGTTTTCATCGCTCTAATCTCATCATGCCCATACCAGCGCACAATATCCATAAAATCACGGAGTGGATCATTCCATACCTTATGTGGATGATATACCAGATTTAAATTTCTTTCAAGACAAAGATCTTCCACTTTTATTTCCGCCAGACGGCCTTCTTTTAAATATTCCTCAATCAGACAATATGGCAGTACAGAAATACCAAAGCCATCTTCCACCGCCTGCACAAGTACTTTCGTGCTCCGGCTCTCCCAGAGCGGATCGATCACGCAGTCTTTTGTCCTTAAAATGGCTTCAAAACGGTCACGTACCCCGGCTCCCTTTTCCCGCAGAAGAAAATTTTCTTTTTTCAGGTCCTCAAATCTGACATGCTCCTTCCCCGCCAGTGGATGATCCGGTGCCGCAACGATCAGTGTCCGGTCCTTTGCAAACGGCTCCTGGATATAGTCGGTCTCGCCGGGCAGATCTTCCATCAATCCCAGATCGATCTGATGCGTTTTTAAAAGTTCCATCAGCCGCACTGACCCGCTAACCTTTACTTTTACTTGGATATCTGGATACTTTTTTTCAAATGCACGGATAAATCCACGCAGCATTTTCACGCCGACAGAAAGGTTTGCACCGATACGGATTGTCCGCACCCCTTCCGTTTCTTTTAAATGCTGTTCCAAATCCTGATACAATCCAAGGATATGGCATGCATACTGATAGAGAAGCCTGCCGCTCTCCGTCGGCACCACTTTACGGTTATAGCGCTCTAAAAAACAGACACCGCTCTCCTGCTCTAATTCCTTGATGGTCTGACTCACCGCAGGCTGTGTCATATATAGTTTTTCGGCCGCCTTTGTCATGCTTCCCTCTTCACACACTGTACGGAAAATAGTCAGTTGTCTGTTATTCATAGGCATTGTCCTTTAACAATAAAATGTCCTTTGCATGCACTGCCAGAGCCGGCGGGATCGGTCCTGGCGAATCTTCCTGTTCTGTTTTTGCTATTTTCCACTGAAGCCACCCGCTCTCTTTCGATGGACGAAATGAAATATTCCACTCAAACGGATCCTCAATGATACGGGATTCCTCAATTTTAAAAATATTTTCCTCCTGTACAGGGTTCCTATACTTTTTAAGGCCCGTTCCCTCCTGTATCACACTCACACGAGATTCATTTGCTGCACTCTCTTTGCCAGGTATCTGCTCTGCATTCACCGGATAAAACGAATGTGCCCGGATACCAACCGCCTTTGTTTCCTCCGGAATCTCCGAAACGCAAAGGGTTATCCCCCATCCAAGCGCTTTTATATGGTTGTTATCCACAATTTCTGCTGCAGAAATGTTCTTACATCCGGATAACACTGCCGCCGTCTTTGTTTTCGGGTTATGGAAAAATTCTTTTGTTTTCTCTATGACCTCCATTTTTCCATGGTCGATGCAGCTTACCATGCTGCACAGACGATAAACCTCATCCCGGTTGTGTGAAACAAAAAGTACCGGTTTTTGCACCTCCGCTAACATATCTCGCATTTCCTGCTCCAGCTCCCATTTCAGGTAACTGTCAAGCGCAGAAAATGGCTCATCCAAAAGCAGGATATCTGGCTCAGAAGCAATCATCCGCACCATTGCCACACGCTGTTTCTGCCCGCCGGAAAGTTGTGCGGGGTAATGTTTTTCCAGCCCCTCTAAACGGAAACGGTTGATATAAGATCTTACTTTTTCTTCCTCCGGATGTTTTCCCATGCCGGCTTTGATATTCTGTTCGACCGTCATATTCGGAAACAGGGCATAGTCCTGAAACATATAACCGACATGCCGTTTCTGCGGGGTGAGATTGATCTTTTTTGCAGAGTCGTATAAAACTCTGCCATTTAATTCGATCCGCCCCTCGTCCGGCGTCTCAATTCCGGCTATACATTTTAGTGTCATGCTCTTTCCACATCCGGATGCCCCAAGAATCGCAAATACGCCACGCTCGGTCTCGAACGCGACGTCTAAATTAAAGTTCCCCAGCCTCTTTCTTATATTTACTTTCAGACTCATCACAGTCCTCCTGCCTCACCATCTGTCGCATATTTTATATGCTGCTTTCCTTTTTCCTCCTGACTGTCCTACCATCTGCTCACATGTTTCATATTTTTTGCCGTAATGATATTTAATAAAAATATGACCACAAATGCAATCACTAATATCACAATCACCCAGAATCCCGCTGTCGCATAGTCGCCGTCCTGGATGACCATTGCAATTTTCTGTGAGATCGTACTCGTTTTTTTCGGAATATTTCCCGCAAGCATTGAGGTTGCGCCATACTCACCGAGAGCCCTTGCAAACGTTAAAACGGTTCCGGATGCAATACCCGGTCCCGCTGCCGGAACGACCACTTTCCAGAAAATTTTAATTTCAGGCATCCCAAGTGTCCGTGCCGCATAGATCAGATTTACATCGATCTGCTCAAACGCTGCCCTGGCATTCCGGTACATGAGTGGAAATGCGATTACCGTCGCCGCGAGGATACAGCCAAGCCATGTCTGTACCACCTTAAAATCAAATCTATCGTAAAGATATGCTCCAAACGGTCTCCTGAGGCTGAACAGCAACAGCAGGAAAAACCCGGCTACCGTCGGTGGCAGCACCATCGGCAGTGTCAGAATTCCATCTGCAACCGCCTTAACATGCGGTCCTGCTTTCACAACTTTTCGCGCTGCATAGATTCCTAAAAAAAACGAAATAATGGTTGCTACAATTCCGGTCTTTAACGAGATCAAAAGTGGACTCCAGTCAAGTCCGCTTAAATATGCTGCCAACTGACTCATAACTGCCTCCTGTTTTCATTTTAAATTTTCAGACAGCCATTTATCATCCATCTTTTATCCTGATCATTTTTGCAGCATAAAATCTACTGTCTCAATCACTGTCTTTATTGGTTTGAAAATAAACGGCTGTTTAAAAAATTTAATCTTTATTCAACATCTGTATCAAAATAGTATTTTTGGAAGATCGTTTTTGCGTCGTCCGAAGTCAGGAAATTGATAAAATCCTCCGCAGCACTCTGCTCTAACTCATCTGCTTCTTTATTGATGATCTGTGCTACCGGATAAATAACATTTCCTGTCAGCTCATAAGGAACCACCTCTAAAATTTGAAGACGATCCTCAAAACCGTAAGTATCTGAATAATATACGGTTCCGACTTCATTCGATCCCTCTGCAACCGCAGCCGTTACCGCACCTACATTGGCACACTCGTTAATTTCCACACCGCCAAGTGCTTCCTGGATTTCCGATGTCGTGATCTGTGAAACATCGTCCACTTTGTCCAGCATTCCTGCATTTACCATTGCCTGTCTGGTATATTTTCCAACCGGAGCAGAACCGTCTGCAAGCGCAATGCTCTTTGCTTTTCCAATATCAGAAAGTCCGGTTACCTCCGTTCCACTGCCTTTCCATGTGACCACGCAGACCTGATTGTTTACAACGTTGTGTCTGGTTCCGTCAACAGCCAGTCCGTCCTCATCAAGCTGATCCATCTGTTTCTGTGCTGCGGAAAAGAATACATCACAGGCTGCTCCCTCCTCGATCTGTGTCATCAGGGTACCTGAACTGTCATAACTTCCCACGATAGATACATTCGGCTGCGTTTTGTTATACTCTGCGATCAGCTCTTCCATAACCGTGTTTAAACTTTTCGCTGCAAATACCGTTACCGTGGTCGCCTCAAAAGGCTCTGCTGCAGTTGTTTCTGCTGCTTCTGAAGTTTCCTCTGCCGCCTCCGTTGCTGACATATCTGCGCCTGATGATTCGTCAGCATTTACTTCTGCGCCCTCTGTCTCAGAAGATTTTTCTGCATCTGCGGAAGCCACCGTATTAGTCTCACCTTCTGACGCCTGATCCTTGTTTCCGCATCCGGCAAACATGGTCATTGCCATCGCTGCAGAAAGTAATACACACACACATTTCTTCTTCATTTTTTTCCTCTTTTCTTTTCATTTATATTTTAAGTGCTATTAATATCATGTCTTTTTATAGATTTTAAATTTATTTTTAATTTTTTCATCTCTTTTTAGACCGCACCTCAATAAGCTGTGCTGCAATACTGATCGCGATCTCCGCCGGAGTTTCACTTCCGATTTCAATTCCAATCGGTGCTGTCACACGCGCAAGCTGTTCCTCGGTAAATCCTTCTGCCAGTAATTTATCGGTGACAAATTTTGTCTTTTTCCTGCTTCCTACAACACCAATGTACCCAGCAGGAGTCTTCAGTCCAAAGCGTTCTGCATCTGTATCACAGAGATGTCCTCTTGTAACGACCACAATGTAGTCCTCCGGGTGAATCGTAAATGTTTCTTCCAGTTTTCCAAAATCAATCAACCGTATCTCTTCCGCTCC
>OHDD01001333.1_pt1 | contig 10376 bp, 9 predicted proteins | sample 1566941 | NCBI WGS metagenome assembly OHDD01 (sample SAMEA3879580, study PRJEB24766) | human gut metagenome | biome: human-associated habitat; feature: feces | place: USA | collected 1985/1987 | reverse complement strand
AGCTTCGGTTTGCCTAACCTTTAAATTTTAGAACCAGATAAAAAACCTTGCAATCATCATACCACCTCCCGTAATAGTATATGCTGCGGAGGTGGGAGATGATATGGAAAGAGAGGGGCACAGATGGATTGGAATTATGACATGGACAGTTGTCCGTTAGATACAAAGGTTTTCTTATTGTCAGCAAACGACAACCTACTTTTGCCACAGCGTGAATTTGTTGGCACTCTTATGCGCAAAGGACATTCTGTTACAAGAGGTAAGTGCTTTAGTGGAGATCCAGAGTATTTTTATAGAAGTAAAATTGTTGCGTGGAAGAAATATAATGCAGAAAGAGAGGAATAATTGCATGAAGTATACGGTAGAACTGACAGAAAACGGAATTAATGAAACATTGGAATTGAATGGAATAACTTACAGAAAAGAATGGACAAGGTTGGAAAATGGTTTACTTCAGTGCTCACAGAAAGATTTCTCGGAGCAGATGAGAGAGAATGGACATGATGGAGACCTTATAGAGAGAGTAGCAGAAGTATTTGACAGCTTTTTGGCAGGAGACGTAGATGATATCAGGGATTGTTATGATTAAGGAGAACGTGTAATTATGCTCAATAGCAAGGTATATACAAAAAAGTGCGTGATCTGCGGAAAAGAATACAAATCAATATCAGTCAGAGCACTTACCTGTGGGAAGCAGTGCCGGAATGAGTACCGCAGAAGAAAAGATAGGGAAAAAAGAAGCGTAAAAACATGTAGAAACAGTACATTAGATGATGTTTTAGGAAAAGCAAGAGAAGCCGGCATGAGCTACGGAAAATATGTGGCAATGATGGACGGTACACCGAAGATCTGGCAGGGAGAAGAATAAAATATTGGAGGATAGTGGCTTATGAAGTTTTCAAAACTGACTAAGCCAGAGCTTGAAACAATTATCGAAAACGCCAATTTCACGGAGCAGGAAGAAGAAATATTTTATCTTCTTGCCCGTGGACTTATTTCAAAAGAAATAGCCATGAGACTATGCGTATCAACAAGAACAGTGGAAAGAAGAATTTTTGATATTAAACAGAAAGTAAAAAAGTTAGAAGGTGAGTTAAACGGGAAATCTTTCAAATAGTGAGTTGTTGAATATTGCCATCGAAAATGGTATTATCAACATAGACACCATTCAGAAAAAAATTGAAATGAACGAAAGGAAAAAATTTATTGAAAAACACACTTACAGCATTTGGCAAGGAAAAGATGGAAAGTTTTACACATATTTGCCAGATGAAGATAATAAGAGAGGAAAGAGACTTGTAAAGAGAACATCTGAAAAAGCAATTGAAGATGAAATAGTAAAGTTCTATAAAGCTAAGGAGGATGAACCTACAGTTATTCAGGTATATTCTAATTGGATTTCTGAAAAACTTGAATATGGTGAAATAACAAGACAGACAAAGGACAAGTACGAGACAAATTTTAAAAGATTTTTTGAAAATAAGTATTTGCCGATTGCAAATAGAAAAATCCGGTACATTGATGAAGAAATATTGGAATCATTCATAAAAACAGCTATTTCAAAACTGGAACTTACGCAAAAAGCTTATTCTGATATGCGGATATTGATTAACGGAATTTTCAAATATGCAAAGAAAAAACATTATACCAGCCTGAGCATAACCAGTTTTATGGGTGATTTGGAAATTTCGGAAAAGTCATTTAAAAAGAACCATAAGTCAGACTGCGAATTGGTATTTTCTAAGGATGAGGAACTTTTAATTGAACGATTTGTAATGGAAGATGAGCCTACATTGATAGAACTTGGCATTATTTTGGCATTTAAAACAGGATTGAGAGTTGGGGAAATATCTACCCTCTCATGGTCTGATGTCGGAGAAAATAAGATACATATATCAAAGACAGAAATAAGATATAGAGATGATAATGGCAAATATGTATTTGATGTTCAAAATTTTCCTAAAAGTGATGCCGGGTTTAGAGATGTTATAATTACCGCAGATACCAAAGAACTTATGAGAAAAATAAAAATGCTCAATCCATTTGGGCAATATATTTTTATGAAAAACGGTAAACGAATAAAAGGTCAGGCATTTACAAGGCGGCTATATGTGATATGTGATAGAATAGGAATTGGTGAACGTTCAATTCACAAGGCAAGAAAGACATATGCAACAAAGTTGATAGATGGAAATGTTCCAGAATCGGTAATAAAAACACAAATGGGGCATACAGATATCAGAACAACTCTCGATCATTACTATTTTAATAACAAGACAGAGAGTGAAATGCAGGAATATATTGCAAAAGCATTATCAATGTAAAAGGTAACACGAGGTAACACCTTTGGAGATAAAGAAATTCAGTATTTATGCGGGTTTGAGAGAATTGATACCGAGTTCGAATCTCCCTTCCGCTACTTCAAGACCTCAGAGATTCTGAGGTCTTTTGTTGTATACCGGCAAAATTTTTTATATAATAAGTTTATGATACGAATCCTATACAGGCAGAATTCAATTTTACTTTTAAAGATGCAGGAGAGGAGAACTATGAAACAAAAATATAAGAAGCTGGCATTTTTCATATTATTACTAAGTATGCTTACCGGCTGTATGTTATTGAGTGGCTGTACGGAAAATACAGAAAATGGATCACAGAGCAGCTATATTGTAGATTCGGATGAGCTGCAGGATACAGAAAATCAGATGGAATTCGTACCGGGTTCTATGAAAGGTTCAAAACAGGAGGAAACGTCGGAAAACGAAGAACAGGGTCAGACAGAGCAAAGTCGTCAGACTGTCGCGGAAGAAAATGATGCGGAGCAGGCAAAGACGGCAGGTAATCTGGAAGTACATTTTATAGATGTGGGACAGGGGGATGCGACTCTGATCAAATGTGATGGTCATTCTATGCTGATCGATGCGGGAAATAATGATAAAGGTACACTTGTACAGAATTATCTGCAGCATCAGGGAGTGGAGACTCTTGACTATGTGATCGGCACGCACCCGGATGCAGACCACATCGGAGGAATGGATGTCGTTCTTTATAAATTTGACTGTAAGACGATCATCATGCCGGATGTTGCAAATAACACGCGCACTTATGATGATGTTGTGCAGACGATGAAAAATAAGGGATATAAGACCACTTATCCGGTTGTCGGGGAGACATACACGATCGGTGGAGCAGCATTTACGATCATTGCCCCAAACAAAGAGTATGGAAATGATATGAATTCCTGGTCGGTCGGCGTCCTCTTACAGAATGGAAACCACCGGTTTTTGTTTACCGGGGATGCAGAAGAGGGAGCAGAACAGGATATCCTGCAGAATGGCATCGATATCTCGGCGGATGTCTATAAGGTTGCACACCATGGAAGCAATACGGCAACATCCCAGGCATTTCTTGATGCAGTACATCCGACGTATGCGGTAATCAGTGCTGGGGAAGGCAATTCTTATGGACATCCGCATGCGGAAGTATTAAACAGACTCCGTGCAGCCGGAGTATCTGTTTTCCGCACGGATGAGCAGGGAACGATCGTTGCCGCGTCAGACGGGACAACGCTGACCTGGAATATGTCTCCGTCGGAGAGCTGGCAGGCAGGGGAAGCGGAAAAGAGCCAGAACACAGAAAAAAGTGAAAAAGCAGCTGACAACCAGAATAATGCAGAAACAGATGCAGCCGTAAGTAATCCGACGGACCAGACGGATGGAAATTCGGATGTGATCGTTCACATCACGAAAACGGGAGAAAAATATCACTCTGCCGGATGTCAGTATTTAAGACAAAGTGATATTGAAGTGACCTTATCAGAGGCAAAAGCAAAAGGGCTTACACCGTGTTCAAAGTGTAATCCGCCACAGTAAAAATATTAATAGAAGGGAAAAGAAAAATATGCGCGTAGGAATGGGATATGATGTTCATAAATTAGTGGAGGGCAGGGACCTGATCATTGGAGGGGTAAAGATCCCACATACATTAGGACTTTTGGGACACTCGGATGCAGATGTACTGCTTCATGCCATCATGGATGCACTGCTTGGGGCAGCAGCACTTGGAGATATCGGAAAGCATTTTCCGGATACGGATCCGAAATATAAAGGGATTTCAAGCATGAAACTGTTGGAACATGTGGCGGGACTGATCGCCGAAAAAGGTTATATTGTGGAAAATATCGATGCGACGATCATCGCACAGAAACCAAAGATGCGTCCACATATCGAACAGATGGAGAAGAATATTGCAGCAGCACTTAAAATATCAGAAGATCAGATCAATGTGAAAGCGACCACAGAAGAGGGACTGGGATTTACCGGAACGGAACAGGGAATCTCTGCGCAGGCAATCTGTGCACTGACAACGATCTATGAGAGCAGTGTCAGCGTGGCGGATTCTGCAGGAGGCTGTGCGGGCTGTCCCGGACGTGCCTGTGGAAGATAAAAGTATAAATAAAATATAAAATGTATTGACACGATCATAAAAATAAGATATGATAAACCATATTTTGGCGAATTGAAATGAGACTCAGATATATTTTTTGTAAGGACATCAGTGGATATTCAAAACAAGGATATATATTGGGTCTTTTTATGTACAAAAGAAGGGAAAATGAGTATATGAAAAAAAGGACGATACGTTTCTGTTGTGGAGTTATGGCTGCGGGCCTGCTGATCTGTGGCATACCGTCTGGGGGAGCAGAGAGAGTAACCCAAAATCATTTGCTGTGGAATGTGGCTGCGGCGGCTGAGACAGCAGTTACAGTGTCGAATGAGAATGAGTTTCTGTCGGCACTTGCACAAAAGCAGAAGAATATTGTTGTAACTGGAAGTTTTTCCGTCAGAGGTCAGGCAGAAGCGAGCGGACAGATGATGCCTGTTGAGATACCAGACGGGACAGTGATTACTGGAAATAATACAGGAAGTATTACGTTCAGCGGACCAATCCAGATCATGGGAGACGGTGTTGTGATCCGGGATATCCAGATTGGTTTTATCTCTACCAATAGTATGAATTCTGTGCCGCATCGTGAGATTTTTCTTGCAGGGCACAGCCTTACACTGGATAATGTAAAAACATATTTGCCGGGAGGAGGGGACGCCAGCCTGGGTGGTTTTGGCGGCACAGAAAAAGAACTTCTTCCAACCATCTATGCAGGAGGATATCACAGTAATACAGCGGTGGGGACGAAAGCGTCACTCACAGTTGTAAATGCAAACAGTGATACAATGTTCCAGAATATCTATATGGGACATAAAGCGTCAGCAGGTGAGAGGACTGCCTATACGGGGAGTGTGGAGTTAAATCTGGACGCAGATGCAAAAGTGCGGGATATTATTTCGGCAGAGGACACAACATCTGCATCACTTGTTTTTTCAGGTGGACAAAATGGAACGGATGAGATCAGCATTTCAGGGATCAAAGGAAATGCCAACACGGTGTTGACTGTAAAAAATTGTGCTGTGTCAGGTGTCGTTACAACAGGGATTAAAGATATTGTTTTAGAGGCAGGAGGAAGACTGCAGCCGAAAGATGAAACAGCGCAGTTAAACAATATTACACTGAAAAACGGTGGTTGTCTGGATCTTACAAAAATAATAGATGCTCAGGTAAAGGGCAATTTCACAAGTGGTGGCAGTGCGGCAAAGGGAAAGCTTGTTCTTGATCAAAATGGATACGTTCAGATCAATGGACAGGTAAGCGGTGTTACACAGTTTCAGGTGGGAAGTCATGCTATATCTGGTAATCTTTTAAATGAGCATACCTATATCATAGCAGAGAACGGAACAGCAGGAAATTTTGTGTTATCAGATAAAGATATCAATAACAACTATAGCCTGGTCTGCAAAAATGGGATATGGACAGCGTATCGCAATTATGTACCGGAGAAACGTGAACTTGAAAGTATCGAGATAAAATCCTGCCCGAAAAATGTTTACACCGGTAATATTCCGGCAGACATTACAGATAAAACTGATGATGCGCCATATCTGGATGTGATATGGAAGGATCAGTATGGAGAAGATTACACGTTTGATGAAGTTGCAAATGAATATGATGGCTATGGATTTTATAATCATATGATACTAATCCGCTCTGATGACTGGAATAGTGATGATGAAGAAATTCAACAGAAAATGGACTGGGGAAACCCAATCTATCTGGATGTGGATAAAAATGAGTCAGACCGCTATTATCTGATTGCATATGGTGAAGTGAAAACAGGAAAATACACCTTATTATTATGTTCGGAGCCGTTTGATGATCTTGATACTGTGGCAGATGTAAAAGCACTGAAAGATACCGTGTTGGCGGAAAAGGAAATAATATTCACAGATGAACCAGGTGTATCACATCAGCATGTGGAGGGCGAGCCGGTAAAAGAAAACGAGATAGCTGCGACCTGTACCCAAAAAGGAAGCTATGATAAGGTAGTTTATTGTAAGGATAAAGATTGCGGGGAAGAGCTTTCCCGTGAGAACATAACGGTTCCAGCATCAGGACACAAAAAAGGAGAGCCGGTCACTGAAAATCGCGTGGAAGCGAAAGTGGGTGTGGAAGGAAGCTATGAAAAAGTAATGTATTGCACCACATGTCATGAGGAGTTAAGCAGAGAAAAAATAGTGATTCCAGCCCTGAAAGAGCCGGACACAGAAGAGCCGGGAACAGAGACACCGGCACCGGAACCGGATACAGAAGAGCCGGGAACAGAGACACCGGAGCCGGACACAGAGAAACCGGTGCACAAACACAGTTATGTGTTGAAAAAAACGACAGAGGCAACCTGCATGAAAGAGGGAGAAAAAATTTATTCCTGTGCATGTGGGGACAGTTATACAGAAAAAATTGCAAAGAAGTCCCATACACCGGAGAAAAAACTGACACCTGCAAAACCGGGCAGCAATGGAAAGAATGTGACCATGTGCAGCTTGTGCAAAACAGTATTGAAACAGGTGAAAATCAATGCACCAAAGACGGTAAAATTGTCGAAAGATCATTATAGTTATGATGGAAAAGCGAAAAAACCTGCCATCAAAGTGACGGATAATAAGGGAAAAGTGATTTCAGGCAGCTTTTATAAAGTCTCGTATCAGAATAATAAAAAAGTCGGAAAAGCAACAGTGACCGTGAAGTTTCAGGGAAATTATTCGGGAATACTGAAAAAGACATTTGAAATCTGTCCAAAGGGAACTTCTATTTCAAGTGTAAAATCCGGGAAAAAATCCATGACTGTGAAATGGAAGAAACAGGCATCACAGACGAGCGGCTATGAGATAGTATATACAGCAGATGCATCGTTTGGCAAAAAAAATACGAAGACGGCTGTGATCAAAAGTAATAAGACGACAGTGAAAGAAATCAAAGGATTAAAACCGGGAAAGAAATATTATGTAAAAGTACGTACATATAAAGAAGTAAAGTCCGGTACAAAAAAAGTGAGGATCTACTCAGACTGGTCAAAGAAAAAAGCAGTTCAGATAAAAAAATAGTTCAGATAAAGAAACCGGATGAAAGAAAAACAATGGTCAGATGAATGATAAGTAACATCTGACCGTTGTTTTTTTACAGGGTTTGATGTTTTTTGATACGTCTTTTTATGCTTTCCACATCAATCGGTTCAAAAATGAGATCATTGATCAGATCAGATAATATGGCATTTCGAATCTGAGTCAGATTACCCTCTTTGCAGATTGCGATAATGGGAGTTGACGAAGCCCAGGACTCATGACTTAATTCATCCCACAATTGCCTGCCATCATCTCCGGTTTCGGATACATCTATGAAAACGGCAGGAACATGGTTATTTTTATCCATAATGGCATAGCGTATTTCCGTAACGGAAGATACTTTTATGAGTCTGTCCGGGTAAGAATATGCAAATTTTAAAGTGGAAGCAACATTTCTGGAATGTGTATATAATAAAATATTTTTCATGGCAGTGTCTGGTTTCTGTGCAGAAACACCATACTCGGAAAAACATTGTTTCCCGGATTTTTTTGAATTCCCAAGTGCAGTGTCCGCTTTCTGAAAAAGTGTTGTGTAGGAAGTTTCATAAGGCTCTGTGAATGCAATACCGATACTGATCGTAACGTTTTCAGGAATGGATAAAGCTTCTTTATCTAAAATTGCATCTAAAAGTTCCTGTGCTTTTTCATAGACAGCCTGTCTGGAGTCTATATCCCGCATAAAAGCAACAAATTCGTCTCCGCCGATGCGTCCGACAATGTCGGAACCGGAAAAATGAGATGCAAGAATACCGGCTACGACAGAGATTGTATGATCGCCCATTTTATGCCCAAAGATGTCATTGACAGCTTTGAAATTGTCGATATCTATGGCAAACAATGCATGTAATTCTTCCGGAGTGGATAAAAGTATGTGGGAAATGGCGTGCTCTGCTGTGGCCTTATTCAGCAGATGCGTCATCTCATCCACTTCTGATTTAATCCGCAGAGCTTCCTGTTTTTGTAAAATATGATTCAGTCTGCGGTTCGTCTTTAAAATATTGTCAATACGGTGACGTGCAATGGCAGGTTCAGTGGGTTTACTGATAAAGTCGCTTGCGCCTAATTCGAAAGCTTTCGTCTGTACTTCCGGAGTGTCGGTGGTTGTCAGAACCACGACTGGAATTTGTTTAAACTCCGGCATTTCCTGGCGGTGTTTTAAAACATCGAAACCATCCATTCCCTGCATGACAAGATCTAAAAGGACAAGGTCAATCATATTTTTTTTATCTTTGATCATCTGCAGACATTCCTCACCGGAAGATACTTCAAGAATATTGAAGGCCGGAGAGAATATTTTATTTAAAACGGCACGCTGTAAGCGTGAATCATCTACGATTAGCAAAGTTTCTTTTGACTGTTCCATATTAAAAAATCCTTCGTATCAGTTATAAATTATCCCCCTGAAAACCACAGGATACTATCTATAATGTAACATGGAAAATGGTTGTGTGCAATGAGAAAAAGACTGAGAAAAAATAAAACCGTTGACAAATCGGGGGTAAGTGCATAAACTAGAGTAAGCGAATCAACTTACCAGTAAAAATATGATAAGGGCGTTGAGCGGGAAGAGTAAGAAATCAGAGTGCTGACAGAGAGAAACTGCCATCGGCTGCAAGCAGTTTTCAGAAAGAGATTTCCGAAGTGCCTCCGTGAGCCTGTCCGGGGAAACGGTTTGTCTGCCAGTACAGTATCCGGATACGAGTAACATGCGTTAAGTGTATTGAGTGAGGATCAAAAGATCCTTAAGTTAGAGTGGAACCACGGATCATTTCGTCTCTTAGAGATGAAATGATCCGTTTTTCATGATAATGGAATGTTCGCGGAGCGTACATTCTATTATTTGGTTAAGGAAAGGGGATGCCAGTTTTGGGAATCATCAGTCATATTAAGGAAGAATTTACAGTGATAAAGGAGCGTGACCCGGCGATCAAATCGCCGATGGAGGTATTGCTTTATCCGAGTTTTCGGGTTATGTTGAGCTACAGACGTGCGCATAAGCTGTATTTAAAAGGACGTTTCTTCTGGGCGAGATTTATTTCACAGCGGGCAGCGAGAAAAACAGGAATTGAGATACATCCGGGAGCAACGATCGGGAAAGGATTTTTTATTGATCACGGAAGTGGTGTGATCATTGGAGAGACGGCGATCGTTGGGGACAATGTTACTTTGTATCAGGGTGTGACACTAGGCGGTACCGGAAAAGAGACCGGAAAACGTCATCCGACGATTGGGGATAACGTTATGATCAGTGCGGGTGCAAAGATCATCGGTTCCTTCACCGTTGGAGAAAATTCCAAGATCGGAGCGGGAAGTGTGGTCATAGAGGAAGTGCCGCCAAACTGTACCGTAGTTGGTGTTCCGGGAAGAATCGTAAAACGTGACAATGTGAAGATGCCGCGCAGTGATATGGATCAGTGCCATCTGCCGGATCCGGTCAAAGAGGATATTACTGTACTGCAGAGGGAAAATGCAGAACTGGTCAACCGTGTGCTTGATTTAGAGCAGGCAGTCCGGATTTTAAGTGCTGATGCACAAAAAACAAAATAAATTGCATTTTGCTCCGCAAAACAAGGAGTAAAATCCTCTGCTCATCAGAGGATTCGCATTTTGCTCCGCAAAACTAAAGGAGGATTATTTAAATGGAAAATAAATTTCAATTTTACAACACACTGACAAGAAAAGTAGAAACGGTGATCCCGCATGAGGATGGAAAGATCGGCATGTATACCTGTGGACCGACCGTATACCATTTTGCACATATCGGCAACCTCAGAAGTTACATCATGGAGGATGTATTGGAAAAATCACTCCGCTATGTCGGATATGATGTAAAACGTGTTATGAATATTACGGATGTGGGACATT
>OHDD01001326.1_pt1 | contig 10419 bp, 7 predicted proteins | sample 1566941 | NCBI WGS metagenome assembly OHDD01 (sample SAMEA3879580, study PRJEB24766) | human gut metagenome | biome: human-associated habitat; feature: feces | place: USA | collected 1985/1987 | reverse complement strand
GTTATACAAGATACTCACTTCAAATCCCATCACCAGACCTGACAGGAAATATGTCAGAAAGAAGGACAGAACACAAATGGAAATATGAGAGATCTGCGATTATATGAAAACAGAGAATCTCATGTAGCCAGCTATATAGAGAAATCAGGATTCTGTGAGAAAACCGGGTGTATTAGAAAACCGATTCTCACAGGATTTCTTTTTTTATGTAATAATATGAATGGTTCCATAGATTAGACGAGCATCTAGCCGGTGGAACCACTGTTAAAACTATTAAAATTTAAATTCAATGAACAATCAATATATAGCTTATCTTCGGGTAAGCACACGGAAACAAGGATACTCAGGGCTGGGACTTGAAGCACAAAGGGAAATTATACAGAAATATCTTCGTGACAAAACTCCGGTTGCTGAATTTGTTGAAATTGAATCAGGTCGAAAAAAGGACAGGCCTAAACTTAAAGAGGCATTAAGCCTTTGCAGAAAAACGGAAGCGACACTGATCGTTGCCAAATTGGACCGGTTGGCAAGAAATGTTTCCTTTCTGTCAAATCTTCTGGAGAATGATGTGGAGATCGTGTTTTGTGATTTCCCGCAAGCCAATAAAATGATGTTGCATATCCTGTCGGCAATCTCACAATACGAAGCGGAACTAATAGCGGCAAGAACAAAATTCGTTCTGCAGGCAAAGAAGGCAAGGGGATTCAGGCTAGGTAATCCGGAACACTTAATGGATAAACATAAGCAGGCAATCCAGAACAGTATCAGAACCTGCAGCGAGAAAGCGGATAACAATCCCAATAACAGGAGAGCTGTCGCCATGCTGCGTACATTAGTAAAAGAGGAACATACCCTGCAGGAGATAGCGGATATTCTCAACAGGGAGGGATTCGTAACTTCCAGAGGATGTAAATTCTCCAAATCAACCGTTTATAAATTAATTAGAAGGTATAATCTGAAATGAGAAAGTTTATGATCTGTTATATGACAATCAATGATAACATGAGTTTTGGGTAATAGAAGATCTTTACAAGGAGAGAGGCTAAGGAATGACTTAGCTTCTTTTTTTCTTCATCGGGTAAGTCAGAGACAGAGAGTATACGATAGTAAATACATAGCCAGTAGGGACAGTGTAGATGTTATAAAATATGCTACAAAAAATGTACTTCTATTATAAAATATACACGATTTGCACAACTTTTTATAACACTTTTATCTCCCTACTGGAGTTATGTATGTCATTACTCACTACGTTCACTTACTCTTCGCCTTCGGCTAACTCGATGATAAAACCCAAGCTGTTTACTTTGAATACTGTCTTCTTAAAACATAGTGAAATCAAAAAAGTGTGCACATAATAGATCTCCAAAATAAAACGTTTCTTTCATAGAGAAAGTCATCCTTTGAATAAAAACTGTGGCTATTTTATTCAGCACATCATATAAACAATATTATATCTTGCTGTTTTTCTCATATCAATCTGTTAATTTTCAGATAACCTAAAAGCTTCTTTCAGAAAATCATTGGGATTACCTGAAAATCAAATATCAACACAGAAAGAGCCTCATAACCCTCCACTAAAGTAGAAGCCCTTTCTTAACACAAAAACTAAAATTCACTATTTAATTACCGAGTTTCACAACTCATATGTTTACGTCTCACAAAATTATAATGGAAATTTATATATCGCAAATTATTAACACAAAAAACATCATATACATCTCAAATTCTGAAGTATACCGCTCAATAAAACATCATTAATATTTTATGGAGTATTTATTGAACCAAAGAAAAAATAAAGCGACAAGAATCCGCTGACTCTCATCGCACAATAAAATACGACAAATGGTAAAACGCTTTTCACAAAGGGTACAATATTTAGAGATTCTAAATTAATAGACAGATCTCTTATTTCTAAAATAAACAAAAAACAAAGTCTGTTGGTTTACTCAAAAAATCATTATTTACAGAAAACCTTAAAATTTAAGCAATGGATGAATAGTAATAATCCACAAAGACAATAGCCAATAAATCAATCTGCAAATTTCTCCACTATTATTCTTCCTCTTCATATAGACAATCTCTCCTCTTGAAAATAATGACTATTCAAATAAGAGAAAATAAATAAAGCGATGATAATCACAACGACTAACACCGCTTGTAAACAATTTAATGCATGAGACCCTTTTCACAAAGAGCATGCTACAGAAAGAAAATGAATCACTTTCCATTTTATTTTTAGGACAAGCAAAAATACAACTTCTTCCTGAATTTAAGAAACAACATAAACTTTATCCTACTCAAAAATCCAATGGAATAAATCTATTTATGTATGAATCATTTGCAAATAATTAAAATATTGAATATTTTTGTTACAGGATATCTTAAATCACAATACTCTCATGGAAACCTTTTTACTTATCGGCATTACCATTGTAGCTGCCATATGGATTATACGAAAAGAAAACAAGAAACTCAAGAACACCTGCAGACTACACAGAGCCAATAAAACTTTCAGCGAAGAATGTGTCAAGCTACTTAAGTATGAAAAATACGGATGTTACAAACTTACCGGGATGCAATACAAGTGCTTGAAACAGGCTGATTATGGAGTACATCACGGATATGCAATAGCAGAGGGAAATAATCAATATGACAATGCCGTTATTATAAAGAAGAAAGACAATGGGAAGATTATAGCTTGTGTGGAAAATGATGAAAACAGGCAACTACATGATTTTATCATTCAAAACGAAGGCAAGGTACATGCACTATATTACATCTGGAAATATGGTAAAAATAGAATCTACGGATGCGCTTACATTAAGAATAGGGACGAACATCGATAATTGATATTCTTTATGGTTGAGTATTATTTCGTGCTACTAAGCCGTGAAACTTGTGAAAGGCAATACGACTTTTCAAAAGAATCCAATATAATAACAAAGCGATGAAAGTTCTTTAGGGGAGCTCACATCGCTTTAACATAAAAAATACTAGTGTGCAATAATCACCTTCTCACAAAGATGTATTATTGCAATATACAACAATTAAAATGATACAACAGCGTACATAAACTAAACAAAAATACAAAACTTCTCAGACTTAAAAAAATATTGTGACCCCCAAATCAAAAAACTAAAGGTTATTATAATCACTCAAACAAAGTCTTATCAGCACCTCGCGATAATCGTGAATGCGTATCATCATTCAAATGAAAAATGCACAATTAATAAACAAAGCATTTGTATTGGATAACAGTGGTATGATTTACAGAAAAACTGTCGTAGACATAATTCTTCTTCAATTACTCATCAAGAACAATACTAAGTGGGACGGGACAATTGTTACATCATTAAAGCATAATACACCGTAAACAACAAACAAAGCGATGAAAGTATTAACTCGCACCGCTTAAAGAAACTATAACAAGTCGTAACTCTTTTCACAAAGAGTAGCTACGACGGAAGATTCACACTGATACTAAACCGAGAACAAAAATAATTATCCCCCAGGTATCTACAAAGAAATAACAGCCTAAAAATGCGACTTATAACAAGCTGCTATCAAAAACAGAATCAGAAGAATATCTCATCACTAACTATCAAATATAAAATATCCCCACCACAGATAAAATAATGCACCTCCGGAAGAACAATATTAGAAATAAATTGCTATTTTTGTCACGATCAATAGTACGAAAAACACACCCTAATGCCATTCATGACATCCTCGGATTAAGTACTACTCTGATAAATGATACCCAATTATATGAAATCTAAGAATCATGTACGGTATCATCCTGGAACAACAAACAAGCTGTGATTTGAGATACAAAGAAGATAATCAGCCTCAATACGAAAGCAGGATGGTCTTCATAGATATTTCAAAAACAAAACTTAATGGAACCCCTTTTTAAGTTTTTAAAGATAAACATAGACTCTCTCCCTTAATTTCAACAGTCTTTATGAGAAAATGTAATGCCCCTGTCAATATAACGATGGGGGCTTTATTGTAGATTCACGCAACTAAAATTTATCAGGAGCAGAAGAAAATAAAAGAAAGAACCTCTATACCTAATGAGATCAGAAGTCCTTCCCTCTTAACACCAAAAAACAGATTGACTAGGCTAATACTATTTAGTCATACCAAAGAGGTTTTATAACTTCTTCGTATGTATGCCAAAATTAAACAGAAATGATGGATTAGCAAACTCTTGAGTGAGAAATTTTGTTCGTATAATTGACTCAACTGGGTAATATATGTGGGACAGCATTAAGTGGGACAAAGAAAAAATCTCACCTATGTCATTCCGATAAAAACAACAAAAAATATTTTTTCGTATTCCCTCATCAAGATAACTCTGGTGGGACGGGACAACAGTTTCATTACACAATTTGAATCTATATGGCTGGCTATTCGAATTATTTGGGGGATTACACCGGAAAATTCCTGTTATTATTAATAAAAGGAGCTCCATTCTCCGCTGAGATAGAAGTCCTCAAAAACATGATATCTTGTAACTATTCTCGGAATTTCACAACTCCAATTATAGTATGAAAAACGTACCCAAAGTTATACAGAAAACAAATAATCTGCAAATTCTTCTGGCAAGAGATTTTATTTATTAAAAAGAGAATAAAGAGAGAGACCGCTACACCGTCTGCCCCAAGTGATAAAAATAAGCCAAGAACTATCATCATATTCCTGCTATCACCTGGCGAGATTAACAATTACCCTGTAAATCGGGTTAGTCAGGGACAGAGAGTACATAACAGAGGATACATAACCGTCAGGATGGAATATTTTATTCACAAAAAATGTACTTCTATTATAAAATGTACACGATTTGCACAATTTTTTATTCCACTTTTATCTCCTCCCAAGAGTTATGTAATCACACTCATTTCATTCATTACCCCTATGCCTCCTGCTTACCCGGAGTTTTCATCAAGCCATTAATATAAAGGCCCCCTATCCCAAAAGACAGAAGCCCTTCTTAAACACAAAAACTAAACTAGACTTAACTATTCTATTCATCGAGTTTCACAACTCTAATCTAATAAGGTGTTGCAAACTTACAAAAAAAATAAATAATCAGCAACTCTAGGTGGAGGCTCTTATTTGCCAGAGTGATAAAGATAAGCAAAACTATCATCATATCCATCAGTGAGATTGCCCACTGTCCCAGATATCACATTTTTCAGCATTTTAGGCATGAAATTTATATAATACATCCTTCAAAATTACGTTTTTTATCATTCGAGAACAAGCATAATTGCAGACACAATACAGTAGTCACATGTATAGTTACTAACATTATCAATAGATTATACACAAACAACTATTTTACATTATTTACATCAAACGAATAAAGTTCCAAAATGTGCATATTTTCTGGGACACCTTCCCGGGACAGCCGGATAAAAAGAGATTCTGCTCTCTCTCCTAGGAATAAGCCAGGCTGTTTACTCTTTTACCCTTTCTTTCAAAAAAGTCTGTTTCGCCGTTCAAATCCCTCGAAAGCTTGATATATGTATGAAAACAAATATAATATTGCCTGGTAAGAACGATAGCTCAATACTAGACCGTCAGGTAACGAACTGTCCTGATGTCAACGAAAAAACAATTCCGCAGAGAATACCCAGAAGATACAGGGAGGATATCAAAAGGTTACAGGAGAAATACGATCTGCATGAAGGGCTGGTCATTAATGTGTCTCTCAAAGAATTCAGGGGCATATGTGAGAGGGATTACCCAAAGATCGAAGCCTACCTGGGATTAAAGAAATTCCTGATGCGCACTTTCGGAGTAACCCTGAATATCCACTCACAAAAAACAAAGGGTAGTTCAGATAAAAATACAGCAATAACACAAAAATAATAGATACACAGATGGATGCAATAGTAATTAAGAAATCGGAACTCATAGAACAGATCAGAGAGGATTTTAAACTTTGGGAAGAAATGTCACCGGATATCGATGAAGGCTATTTTGACGAAGAGGACGTACAGTCTTATCTAAATTTCCTGATAGAAAGATATCATGACGAATGGGTAGTAATTGATGATACGCAGGAAGGAGGTGATGCATGAAAGAACTTTTCGATATAATTCCCAATTCGACTGGCAACGGATTCAGAATGCAACTCAGTACGGGAGTAATCGATGTCCCGGATGATAACGGAGGCTATATCATTTCCTCAGGTTGTGGTAGCGGTAAGACTGAAAGCATAAAGAGCCTGATCCGACAGAAATATAACTCGGGGATTCTGTATTGTGTTGATACCCGTGACGAACTGGGCAAGATGTATGACTGGATTCTGGCTAACCTGGTGAACAGGGAATTGGGGTATGGTGATATATTGAGAGAAAGTGATGTTATGATCATATCCAGTGACAAGGAGCGTTCATCCTTTCTGAATCAATACAGGGACAATCCCGAGATTCTTATGGAGAAAAAGATTATCCTGATCACACATGTACGTTTCTGGACTGACCTGATCAATTATTTCCTCATTTACCGTCCCCAAGTACCCGTAGATTCATTTGACGGGGATTTCAGGAAACTAATGGTACGACCGGATCTTAGGCGGTATATCCTGTTTGACGAGACTCCCACCTTTATCAGACCTTTCGTGGAATTTGATAAAACAGTACTGGGAGTATTCAGTAAAACCGATGATACGGGCAATATAGTCTGTATGTCACCGGAAGAAATCGGGATTTATTACGACCATTTCATCAGGAATACCAGGAATGATCTTTTTAACCAGTCTTACCGGATTAACCGTATCAAGCGTGACGTGGCATTAAATCTGATTCCGCAGTATTATGACTCATGGATGCTCTCCGACAGTGACAAGGCAGGCATCACATTCTATCCCGTTGACCTGTGTCCTTTGGGAGTCTACATAAATACGCATGTACTGATCTTCGAAGGTGCAGGGGATCTTTTGTTCAAGGACTCCAGGAACTTCAGGCTTCTTGATGTGGACCGGAAATATAACTGTGTGACTGAATTCCGGAAAATAGACTTCGGACTGTTCAGAAGAAATCTCAATCCCCGACGTTTTGACGAGTTTACCACACGTATCGCCATGCTTATAAACAAACCTACCCTGGTCGTATGCTGGAAGGATATCAACGGGGGTAACGACGGTCCGGGTAAATCAGAATATGCAGAACAACTCAGTGAGGCTTTACTACTAAAGGGTGTCCCCAAGGAACTGTTCACTGTTACCTATTATGGGTCTTCAGATAACAAGAGTACCAATAACTACCGGGATATAGACCAGATTGTAATGTGCGGTGACTGGACCGTGCCCAATATAGAATCAGCCAGAATACGTCGGGCTTATGGAACCACTACCGATACACAGAATCAGAAAGACTGGTTCTTCAGTCAGTTAATTACAAGGATAGGCATAAGAAAACACGATGGTGGTACTTATACGGTATATTATACGGATGACTTCAAATATGATTTCATAGGTAGAATGTATGCGTACTTTAATGAGAACAGGGTAATCAGTTCGTCACATAGCCGGGAATCATCTGACTGGAAAAACAGGCTGGATAGAATGAATATCCGGAGTAACCTTAAGAATGAAATTATACAACTGGCTATGGATGATGAGGATATGAGGAATGCTATCGGTATGGACTGTGAATACACTAAAGAGGTCAGCTTTGATTATCTGGAGAATTTGGGGATAAAGAGAAGTGCAAGGGAAAGACGTAGGTACAATAAACTGATAAAGGTATTAGAAAAAATTAAAATAACCTTACTTATCGAGTAGGTAAAAAAGGATTGGGTATGATGTTATAACCTGCTCTTCCTTCTCTAAAACCATACTATACCTTACCCGCTTTTTTTCGATGGGCTAGTTAAATTATATAAGGAGTAAAAAAAAGCGGGTAGATAGAAATAATAAATAAAATTGAAAATAGAAATAGTAGATAGAAATGAATAACAATTGTAAGTTACCCGCTCTTTTTCAATAAACCAGTTAAATTATATAAGGATCAAAAAAAGTAAGTAGATAGTTGGTAAATATAATTGGTAGATAGAAATTAATAACATTATAAGTTACCCGCTTTTTTTCGATAAACTAGTTAAATTATATAAGAAGTAAAAAAAAGGGGGTAGATAAATAATAATAGAATTGATAGATAGAAGCAATAAATATGATAAATCATAGATATACAAGTTTTATAGATTAAATAAGAAAGACCGCTACGCTGTCTCTCAAAGTGATACAGAGAAAAACTTTAAACATTTTATCTCCCCTTCTCTTATCACTTAAGAAAGAGCACGAAGTGGTCTCTCTCTTGTTTATTCAATTATTTATTTACATTACTTTTATTCCAGTCTATTACCATAAATACTGAACATAGCACCTCCAATGAAAAAGAGTGGTTATGTGTAGAGAGAATGACAATAATAAAAATCCTAAATATGATGATTAACAAAACAGTCAGTTACTACAATAATGCGGATGATTCAAAAAGTAAAATCCGTTATAACCTTGATTATGTCCTGGGTATGATCAGGGATAATCAAGAACTGTTCCAGCAAACGGTAAGAATCAGAGCTATGCCGACAGAAGAAGAATACAAGCAGGCGAAGAAGTCGTTACCAATGATTGCTCCCTCTGGCGTATTTGATTACCGGAATGATGATCCGGAAAATCTCAGGGAATATTCCAATATGTTGGTTCTGGATTTTGACCATTTCCAAAGCCACCTTGATGCCGGAGAATTCAAAAGAAACCTGATCGCTGTGGCAGACCGTCTCCATATCTATGCACTTTGGTTTTCACCGAGTGGATCAGGAGTAAAAGTGGTAATGATTCATGATAACACAAACCCTATGTATCATAATGAACTTTTCAGATGTATTAAAGAACAACTCTACCCAAGAATACCAGAGTTTGATGATAAATGCGGTAATCTTAGCCGGACATTTTTCCTAAGTTCGGATCCGGAGATTTATATCAATCCGCAACGGGATTCTCTTACCCCTTATCATTTTGAGCATTCCCCGTCAGTGAGGGCAACTCCTATGAAAAGCTATAATCAGGGTTATACATGCAATAGTTTTACTCATACCTCGACAGAAATAATCCAGAATAATTGTTTTCAGGCACGATGGAAAGACAAGACACTGATCAATTACATAGATAAGAAGTGGCGCCTGGAATATCCTGAATCTTATGAGGACGGTCACAGGCATCAGTCTATCCTGTCAAGAGCTAAATGGTTATGCAGGTATGGTGTGCTCTATGAAAATGCATTGGCATATCTCACCGGGACATTTGGCTTGCATGGGATTGATAAAGCTGATATAGAAGCTATGGTTATCAATAACTATAATGCCAACAGAGGAGACTTCGGAAAGGACAGAATGAAGTTGTACCTGAAAAAAGAAGAGGGCAGGAAGTATAGGAACCAGAAGCTGAAAGGAAACGGATAACAGCAAAAAAGAAACTAAGAAAAGAAGTAAACTACAACTGGGCTCTCAATACGCTATCGCGGAAGCGTATACCTGCAGACCTATTCCCTTTAAATTATCAATGCTCCATATACCTTCATATGTGTCAACTCTTCAACGTAAACTCAGATAATTTTATAGCATACCCCAAAGAATCCCACTCAACATATATCTCAGAATCATCTTTATGTTCAGTGATCATAATACTACAAGATGGATTGATATCTGATAAAAAAGAATAGGCGCTAATAGGCAATTGATATGTTTTATCCACTCCAGCCTCTGTTAGAATAAGCAGGAAATCTGACCTGGTTATAATAACATCTTTTATTGTATATTCATTATTACGATTACTAATACCTAAAAAATTCTCTAAAGCATTTTTATAAATGGTTTCCCCTATACCTTTGTCAAACTTAGTAAATATACGACTCCAGATTTTTTCGTTTATTCCCTTAGGCTCGGACAAGTTTACTTGATACATTGATAATGGAAGTTTATGAAGATTTCCTGTATCCGGATTGGGAGTAATTTTTAATATTCGGTCATCAGAGTCGTAGTCATAAAGATAATGGCAAAATTCCTTTTTTTTATTAACCATTTTGCTAGTCTGTAAAATTGGGTAATCTTCCTCTGTATCTATTGTCCAAAACTGAAAGACACACATATCTTGGGCTTTAAACGTGTTTGTATCTTTTCCTGTTTCAAGTTGAAGTAATATGTAATATCCATTGGTAGCAGTATTAAAGTTGTTTTCAACCATCAACCATGCCTGGACTCCTTCTTGATAGCTTGTCTTAGGGATTATCCAGTAGCTTCTGGCGGGCCAATTTAAAAGTTGAAAGCATTTTATGGCAGTATTGATAAATTTTGGATCTGTATAATAACGCAATATCAAGGTCCCATTATATAACAACCACCATA
>OHDD01001324.1_pt1 | contig 10446 bp, 8 predicted proteins | sample 1566941 | NCBI WGS metagenome assembly OHDD01 (sample SAMEA3879580, study PRJEB24766) | human gut metagenome | biome: human-associated habitat; feature: feces | place: USA | collected 1985/1987 | reverse complement strand
CATTAACGACTTATCTGCCACGATTTGTGCGTAATATTTCACGTTCGCAGAAGTCGGCACTGCTGTCACCAGGTCTCTGACAAATTCCAGACTGGCAATCTCCGCCGGTACGTCCTTTTCCTTCAGTCTTTCCTGCAAGGTGATCAGATCGACCGGTTTTCCTTCATTGAACAGTTCGATCATCGAATCAAAGATCACTCCATATGACGCCTGATAAAAATCATCACCACTGATGATTTCTCCTGCAGTGGTGATGGCATCTTTATCCATAAGCATGGCGCCGACCACAGACTGTTCTGCTTCGATGCTGTGTGGCATGACTCGTTTGATGAGTGCTTCTTCCACGCCTGAATTCCTCCTGCCAGCAGGCAGGTCTGCGCCGGCGCGGCGGCCGCGGCCAGACGAATCGCATTATTCTGCGTCCGGGAACCCGCCTGGCAGTGAAAGATGACCGTCTCTCCGGCCCGGGCATTGAGGGGCGCACCGCTGGTCAGAGTGGCGAGCGGCACCAGCTCGGCATCGGGGATATGTTCGCGCGCATATTCATCCGCATCGCGGATATCAATCAGTCTGGCGCCCTGGGCAATCTGCGCCTGGGCCTCGGCGGGAGTTAAGGTGGCGATGGTCATAGGATCCTCACGGGCAATAGAGCGTTTTCAGCGTATTGATCACCTGCTGTACCGCAGGGTGAGTAATGAAATAGTGGATACGCTGGGCGTCGCGCTCGCTGTCGATCAGCCCCTCGTCACGCATCCGCGCGAGGTGTTGCGAGGTGGCGGAGGGGCTCAGCCCTGTAGCCCGGGCGAGTTCGCCGGCGCTGGCCCTGGGCGCATCGCACAGCATGCACAGGATCAGCAATCGGTGAGGATTGCTCATCGCTTTCATCAGCGCGGCGGCTTCTCCGGCGCGGGCCTGCAGGTCTTCAGGTGTGGTCATTTATTTTAGCTTTGTCTAAATTTAGATAACTCTAAAATAAAAAGGCCGCCAGCGCCAGCACAATTTCTCCACGACTCAGGCCGGAACGGCGAGCCGGGCAATCTGCGCCCGGGCGCTGGCGATCCCGGCGTCGCGACCATGCGGGCGATTGTCCAGCCCTTCGGCATAGATAAATTCCACCTCCTGGATCCCCATCAGCCCCAGTACCGCGCGCAGATAGGGCGTGACGGCATCGGTAGTTTCTCCCTGGTGAATACCGCCGCGGCTGCTGACGACCACCGCCCGGACGCCCTCCACCAGCCCCTGCGGCCAGCTCTCGGTGTAGCGAAAGGTTTCCCGCGCCCGCGCCACGAGGTCGAACCATTTTTTTAGATCGGTCGGGACGTTGAGGTTATACATCGGCGCGCCGATCACCAGCAGGTCGCTGGCCTTTAACTCGGCGATAAGCTGGTCGGAGAGGGCGACCGCCTCGCGGATAGCAGGCTGCGGATCCACTGCCCCGCGCAGGGCAGCGAACAGGGGGCGATCCAGCGTTGGCAGCGCCATGGCGCTGAGATCGTGTTCGGTGAGCCGATCGCCGTGTCCCGCCGCCTGGCGCGCCGCGAGAAATTCGTTAATCAACTGATTGGTCAGGGATGTTTCGCCATTAATGCTGGATTTTAAAACCAGAACGTTAGCCATGATGAGTGCCTCAAATGAAAGATAGAAGCAAAGACTAACACTGTCTTTTTTGTCGCAGGAGTGACATTATTTTTCCCTATTGTATCCCGTAAGGAACCAATCTGTGCGCGACGATCTGAATGCGATCCCGGTATTTGTCACCGTGGTCGAGAGCGGCAACTTTGCCAGCGCGGCGGCGATCCTCCATGTGACGCGTTCGGCGGTGGGAAAAACCATTGCCCGGCTGGAAGCGCGTCTCGGCGTGGCGTTATTCCAGCGTACCACCCGACGGCAACTGCTGACGGAAGAGGGGGAGCAATTCTATCTCCAGTGCCGGGAAGCGCTGGAGCGCATCCGCGAGGCCGAAGAGACGCTGCTGCGCGGCAAAGATGAGGTGCAGGGGCGGCTGCGGGTGTCGCTGCCGGTGCTGTTTGGCCAGCGCTGCGTGGCACCGCTGCTGTTCCGCCTCAGCCAGCGCTATCCGTTACTGAAGCTCGAGCTCCACTACAGCGACCGGCAGGTCAATCTGCTGGAGGAGGGGTTTGATCTTGCGGTGCGTATCGGGAGCCTGGCCGATACCGGGTCGCTGCGGGCCCGGGCGCTGGGAGAGCATGGTATGGTGCTGTGCGCGGCGGCGGAGTACCTGCGCCAGCAGCCAGCGCCGCAGACTATTGCCGGGTTGAACGAGCACCGTACCCTCGGCTATCTGCACAACGGCCAGCTGCAAAAATGGCAACTGTATGACCCGCAGCAGGGCGAAGTGCGCTTCAGTCCGCAGACGTGGCTGATACAGGATGATTTTGCCGCCATCGCGGCGGCAGTGCAGCAGGGGATGGGCATCGCCTGGCTGCCGGACTGGCTGGTGGCGCAGGCGCTTGCCGATGGGACATTGCAGCAGGTGTTGGCGTCCAGCGCTCAGGTGCGTTTCGCCATCCACGCGGTATGGCCGGAGGGGCCGTGGCTGCCGCAAAAAACGCGGGCGGCGATCGATGCCCTGCGGGAAGGGCTGCCTCTTACCGCAACACATGGTTAGCGCAGAGAGAAATAACCGCCATCTATGGCGGCGGAGGTTTTCCGACAGCGTGCAAGCTACCGGCGCGCTTTACGCCGTAGCCTCAGCGACGAGGCCGTCCGGCACGGGCGGCGCGGCGGTACAACGTGCTGCGGGCGATACCCAGTATCTGCGCCGCCCGGCTGACGTTGCCGTTGACCCTGGCCAGGGTATCGACAATCAACTGCTCATCATGGGCCTGCAATCCCCCGCGCGGCAACGGCGCAGGCGCGGCGCGATACGCCTCCGGCAGCGCGTCGGGCGTCAGCGTGTCGCCCTCATCGGCGAGAGCCAGCATTACCTTCAGGACGCTCTGCAACTGGCGTACGTTTCCCGGCCACGGCAGCTGGCTGAGGTGAACCAGCAGCGCGTTTGAAAGCGTCACCCGGCGTGAAGCACCGCCCAGGTCGTGCCACAGGGTGGCGATAAAGGTTTCCAGCGCCGGCCACTCGCGCAGCGGAGGCAGCGCCAGGGCGTATTCCCGCAGGCGCCACAGCAGATCTTCACGGAATTCTCCGGCGCTGACCCGCTGGGTCAGGTTGCGGTGGGTGGCGCAGATCAAGGCGAAATTCACCGGCACGCTGCGGCTGGCGCCCAGCGGAGCGACCTCTTTCTCCTGCAGGACGCGCAGGAGGCGGGTCTGCAGCGCCAGCGGCATATCGCCGATCTCATCAAGAAACAGCACCCCGCCGTCAGCCTCGCGGATTTTACCGATATAGCCATTTTTGCTGGCGCCGGTAAACGCCCCCGGCTGGTAGCCGAAGAGCTCGGATTCGATCAGCGATTCCGGAATGGCGGCGCAGTTAATGGCGACAAATTTACCGCTGCGCCAGCGGCTGTGCCGGTGCAACGTGCGGCTGACATACTCTTTGCCGCTGCCGGTTTCTCCTTCAATGCACAGGGCGATGCCGGCGTTGAGCAGCCGCAGCAGCTTTTCGCCTTCGCGCGGGCTGGTAAAGGGGAGATGCATGGCCGGCGGGGCGCTTACCGCCACCCGGCGGCGGGTGGGCTCCCGCAGGCGATAGTGGTAGCGGCCCTGCGGCGTGGTCAGCGGCAGCGGGACGCTGACCGCCGTTTGCGTCAGCGTCGGAAAAAGCGAGGCAAAGGTGAGCTGGCCAAACTGCGCCGCGCTCAGGCCGAACTCGCGCATCGCCAGCCGGTTGCCGGCGGTGAGGACGTTGTCGGAAAAGACCAGCAGCAGCTCCTCGACGCTGTCGAGTTTGTCCACCTGCCGGTGCAGGCTCATCAGCCACTGCTCAGGATGCAGACTCTGTTTCACCCACAGATATTCAATTTGCTTTGCCGCCGCTTTTACCCAGCCAAAGGTGTGCTGGTGGGGAAAATTCGCCGGGCCGGAGATATCCAGCACCCCGGCGATGCTTCCGTCCGGTCGCTGGAGCGGCATCGCCGCGCAGTACAGATTCTGGTTGCGGGTAAGAAAGTGCTGACGGCCATCGATCTCGCAGCCATCGTCAATCGCCAGCGCGGTGCCGATGGCGTTGGTCCCGCGCCCGCTTTCACTCCACAGATTGCCGGGAGCCAGCGCCACGCGCTGGGCCTTTTGCAGCGCCTGGGTATCGCCGAGAGTATGCAGCACCAGACCGTCGGGGTCGGAAAGGATCACCACCGACTGCAGGTCTGCGACCTGGCGCGACAGGGCTTCCACCACCGGCTGCGCCAGCTGCTGCAGGCCGCGGTGGCTGGCGAGCCGGTCCGCCAGCTCGCCGGCGCCGAGGCGGGGAAAATCCTCGGTGGCGGGATCCAGCCCGTAGCGCTGGCAGCGAGACCACGAATCGCTCAGCAGGGGATTCGCATTAACCTCTGGTGCGAGAAGAAAGGGATTGCCTGCCACAGGGCACCTCTGGGTCGATGTTGCTGTGTTGCAATATTGTAGCCATTTGGTTTATTTGGTGTTGCGATTTGCAACACATAAGTGGAAACCCGTGCGACAGTGGCTGACCATCTGCTCGGTTAGTGAAGGCAACGTATTAATAAATAAAAATATTTAAAGAAAATAAAAAACTGGCATAACCCCTGCAAAGTGAGAAGCGTTCGGCGGCAAATTTAAAAAATCAATATGCCGCTGCGTCTCAACCCTACAGAAGGAGATTTGCGATGCGTTATGCACATCCTGGCCAGCCCGGCGCCGTGGTTTCATTTAAATCGGCTTACGGCAACTTCATTGACGGTAGATTTGTCGAGCCGCTGAGCGGTGAATTCTTTATGAATACTTCGCCGGTCGACGGCAGCAACATTGCGCAGTTTCCCCGCTCGGATGCCAGAGACATTGACTTCGCCCTCGACGCCGCCCATCGCGCGGCGCCGGCGTGGGGTAAAACCTCAGTGCAACAGCGCTCCAGGCTGCTGCTGCAGGTCGCCGATCGTATTGAACAGCATCTGGAATATCTGGCGGTGGCGGAGAGCTGGGACAATGGGAAACCGATCCGCGAAACCCTGAATGCCGACCTGCCGCTGGCGGTGGACCATTTTCGCTACTTCGCCGGCTGCCTGCGCGCTCAGGAGGGAAGCACCGCCGAGATTGACGAAACCACGGTGGCCTATCATTTCCATGAACCGCTGGGGGTGGTCGGGCAGATTATCCCGTGGAACTTCCCGCTGCTGATGGCCGCGTGGAAGCTGGCCCCGGCCCTGGCGGCGGGGAACTGCGTGGTGCTCAAACCGGCGGAACAGACGCCGCTAAGCATTACCCTGCTGCTGGAGCTGATCGGCGATCTGTTCCCGGCCGGGGTGCTTAACGTGGTGCAGGGTTTCGGCAAAGAGGCGGGCGAGGCGCTGGCCACCAGCAAGCGTATCGCCAAGCTGGCGTTTACCGGCTCCACGCCGGTCGGGCGGCATATTCTCGCCTGCGCGGCGGAAAATATTATCCCCTGCACCGTCGAGCTGGGGGGGAAATCGCCCAACATCTACTTCGCCGACGTGATGGACGGAGAAGAGGAATTTATTGAGAAGGCGGTGGAGGGGCTGGTGCTCGGCTTCTTCAACCAGGGTGAGGTCTGTACCTGCCCGTCGCGGGCGCTGATCCATGAATCCATCTATGAGCCCTTTATGGCACGGGTCATGGAGAAGGTGGCGCAGATCCGCCGCGGCGATCCGTTAGATACCGACACCATGATCGGCGCTCAGGCTTCCCGCCAGCAGTTCGACAAGATCCTCTCCTATATTCAGATTGCCCGGGAAGAGGGTGGGCAAATTCTGACCGGCGGCGAGCGGGCGGCTATCGCGCCGGCGCTGGATAATGGCTTTTATATTCAGCCCACGCTGATTAAAGGTCGCAACGATATGCGCTCCTTCCAGGAGGAGATCTTTGGGCCGGTGATCGGGGTGACCACCTTTAAGGACGAAGCGGAAGCGCTGACCATCGCCAATGAGACCCAGTTTGGTCTCGGCGCCGGGGTGTGGACGCGGGATACCAACCTCGCCTATCGCATGGGTCGCGGCATTAAAGCCGGTCGCGTGTGGACCAACTGCTATCATGTCTACCCGGCGCATGCGGCGTTCGGCGGCTATAAACAGTCCGGCGTCGGCCGGGAAACGCACAAGATGGCGCTGGATGCCTATCAGCAAACCAAAAACCTGCTGGTGAGCTACGGCACCGCGCCGCTGGGCCTGTTCTGAAGTCCATCTCATTTCTGACCGATCCTCAGTCCGCAATCCATTCGGGTTGCGGATTTTTTTTAACTTCAAAATAACCATTCGAAGAGGGTGGTTATTTTGCCGGCGGCAGCGCCCATGTATTTATGTCACTTATGTATTGGCTTTCACTTGAAAATAAAAACACTTCCATAATAAGGGATTAGCGGGTGGAGGTGGCGCACCCTGGCGTCGTTTGTGTAGAAATTATGAATATTAATACCAGGAAAATTCCTAATTTTTGTGTACGCTCTGACGAGCGCACAATAAAACAAGACGAATTTTTGAACAATTGTCTTTAAATTTGTTAATTGAATTGATCTGTTGTTGTTTAAAGGTATTTGAATTTCTTTTGTATAGATATGTAAATTAACATTGAAAAGCCATTTCAAAAATTAAATATATGGCGAACATAGCTATTAACTTATAGTTAACATCTTCCCGGGTTGCCTTTTGATACTTCGGGTAATATATTTATTTCGCACATCAAAATAACTCTTTTTTCTTCTGTTTGTTATTCATGGCCATCTATTGGCGAAATAAGGCAGAGTAGAGGGGGATGTGCCTAATATCCTGCGGAAGGAACGCAACGTACATTTACAGGGAGGAGCTGACGAGCCGTTTCGTGATAGCTTTAGGGCTATTGTCGATGATGGAAAATATGTTCGTTAACGATGAGATAAATAATGAAAAAACAACCTCGCTTTATAACCATCCTCATAGGAGCGCTGCTTTCTGGCGTAGCCTTGCAGGCTACCGCGGCCAACACTATCAATCCTGACTCGGGCACCAGTTCGGAAGGCGCCGGCGGGCAGGTCATCTTCAATGGGTCAATCACCGACAGCTCTTGCAACGTCGATAGTAGTTCTAATGGCCAGAAGGTTGATCTGGGCAAATGGGCCAGCACCTATTTTACCAGCACAGGTTTTGAAACCACCAAAACGCCTTTCCATATCAAAGTAAAAGATTGCCCTGCCAGCGTGACAAATGTTGCGGTGCTGTTTGACGGCGCGCGCGATCAGTCTGATAACACGCTGTTGGCGACCACCGGCGGCGCCGCTGGCGTGGCGATCAAGCTGTATGAAGATGACAAGTCTACGGCGGTCAGCCTCGGCAAAGTGTCGAAAGCCAAAAATGTCGTTGCGGGCGCGACTGCCGGCACCGGCACTGCCGACCTCGAGTTTTTCGCCGACTATATCTCCACCGGTGCGGTGACGGCTGGCGATGCCAACGGTACGGCTAATTTCAATATGATTTATAACTAATCATATTGCGCGCTATTCAGAGTCAGTCCACTGCGTCCTGATTAATTGCAGATAGCTAAAGTGATAATTGTCATAAAGTCACGAACTATATTCGTGACGGTATAGTTGTTTTTGCTAATTATCCCGACGGGTACTGGCTCTGATATTCCCTGCTTTATTTTATAGTCTGTTCAACCTTTACCTGATGGTAAGTCATGATGAAGAAAATAATTGCCGTTGCGGCCTTTCTGCTGTGCTCCACGGCAGCGCAGGCCGGTATTGTCATGGGTGGAACCCGTGTGATTTATCAGGAAGGGAAGCGTGAAGCCGCTATTTCAGTCACTAATGCCGATACCCATACGCCCTATCTGGTGCAGTCGTGGGTGGAAAATTACGCGGAAAACGATAAGGCCAGGGTGCCCTTCATTGTAACGCCGCCCTTGTTCCGTCTCGATCCGGAGCAAAATAACGTCCTGCGCATTAACTTTATTGGCGCCTCGCTGCCCCGCGACCGTGAATCGGTCTTCTGGCTGAACGTCAAAAGTATCGCCCCGACGCCTCAGGGCGAGGTGAATAAGCTGCAGGTGAATATTAAATCGAAATTCAAAATCTTCTATCGCCCCAACGACCTGGCGGGCGACCCGGCAAAGGCCTGGCAGCAGCTGAAGTTTAGCCAGTCCGGCGGTCATCTGACGGTGGCCAACCCCACTCCCTATTTTGTCTCTTTTTACGCCGTCGAGGTGGGCGGGCAAAGCATCGACGATCCCGGCATGGTGGCTCCCTTCGGCGAGAAAACGTGGCCGGTGAGCGGGCACGGCACCGTCAAATGGCGGGCGATTAACGACTACGGCGGCGTCAGCGATTTCGCCCAGCAGTAATTCCCCTTTGTGATGAGCTTACCGGACGGCGCCAGCATGAAAAGAATAACAACAGCCAGGGTGCGGGAGTATGCCTTGTTGCCCGTTACCGCCGGGCGGGCGGTGGCGCTGGCGACGGTGCCGACGATGATGTTTTGTCTCAGTCCGTTGGGCCGGGCGATGGCCGACGACTATTTTGACCCGGCGGCGCTGGAGTTTGCTGACCCGCAGCAGCAAACCTCCGATCTGCACTACTTCGCCAAACCCGGCGGGCAGCAGCCGGGGACTTATCCTGTCACCGTGGTGGTTAACGACCAGGAGCTGGGCCAGGCCAATATCACCTTTGTTGACGATGGCGGGCAGCTGCAGCCGGTGCTGACGCCCGGGCAGCTGGCGGATTATGGGGTTAACGTTAGCGCGTTTCCGGCTTTTCAAACGCTGCATGAGGGTGAGACCTTCACCCGGATCGAGAAGTTTATTCCCGACGCCAGCAGCCGCTTCACCTTCGCTAACCAGCGCCTGACGCTGAGTATTCCCCAGGCGGCGATGAACGTGCAAAGCCGCGGCTATGTCGATCCGTCGCGCTGGGACGATGGCGTGCCGGCCGCGTTTGTCGATTACTATTTTTCCGGCGCGCAAATAAAGAACGCCGACGAAGGGGAGAGCAGCCGCTCAAACTATCTCAATTTACGCAGCGGCCTCAACCTGGGCGCCTGGCGACTGCGCAACATCTCCTCAATGCAGTATGACCAGCAGCGCCGGCACTGGGATACCCAGAGCACCTGGCTGCAGCGCGATGTCCGCTCGCTGAAGAGCTTGCTGCGGATCGGCGATACCTATACCACCGGCGATGTGTTTGACAGCATACAGTTTCGCGGCGTACAGCTGATGTCTGACGATGAGATGCTCCCGGACAGCCAGCGCGGCTTTGCCCCCACTATTCGTGGCGTGGCGCACAGCAATGCCAAAGTGACCGTCTCTCAGCACGGGTATGTGATCTACGAGACCTTTGTGTCGCCGGGGGCGTTCGCCATCAGCGATCTCTACCCCACCTCGCAGAGCGGCGATCTGGAGGTGAAGGTGACCGAGAGCAATGGCGTGGTGCGTACCTTTACCCAGCCCTATTCCGCGGTGCCATATATGCTGCGCGAAGGGCGCGGCAAATTCAGTCTCAGCGCCGGCCGCTACCACTCCGGGGGGGAGTCGGTGCGCTCGCCGGAATTTCTGCAGGGCACTTTGTTCTACGGTTTGACGGCGGGATTCACCCTCTACGGTGGTACGCAGCTGGCCCGGGACTATCAGGCGTGGGCGCTGGGCCTGGGCCGCGGTTTTGGCGAGTTCGGATCGCTGGGAGGGGATGTCACCCAGGCCGTCACCCGTACGCCGTCGGGCAAGCGCTATACGGGCCATTCGCTGCGCGCTCAGTATCAGAAAAATTTTGTCAGCTCGGGCACCGCATTCAGCCTCGCCAGCTATCGCTACTCCTCCAGCGGCTATTACGATTTTGCCGAAGCCAGCGCCCTTGAAAGCGCCCAGGGGCAAGTAGACAACCGGCGTCGCCGGGAAGAGCTGTCGGTGTCGCAAAGCCTTGGTGGCCTGGGCAGTCTGGCGGTTTCCGCCTGGTCGCAGGAGTACTGGCATCGGCAGAGTCGGGATGAGACGGTGCACCTTGGGTTCTACAGCGCCTGGAAAGGGATCTCCTGGGGTGTGGGCTATTACTACACCCGCGCCAGCGGTCAGCAAAAAAATGATCGCTCCTGGTCTTTCAATATCAATATTCCGCTGGGTGGTCCGCTGTCCGACAGCGCGGTGAGCTACAACACCACCTCGGACAGCAATGGCTATACCTCGCAGCAGGTGTCGCTGTATGGCGCGGTGCCGACGCGGCCAAATCTGTTCTACTCGGTTCAGCAAGGTTATGGCAACCAGGGACGAGGCAGCAACAGCAGCGCCTCCCTGGACTACCACGGCGGCTTCGGCAACGCCCAGCTTGGCTATCGCCATGACGCCGCCAGCAACCAGCTGACCTGGGGAGGCGCCGGCTCGG
>OHDD01001322.1_pt1 | contig 10471 bp, 8 predicted proteins | sample 1566941 | NCBI WGS metagenome assembly OHDD01 (sample SAMEA3879580, study PRJEB24766) | human gut metagenome | biome: human-associated habitat; feature: feces | place: USA | collected 1985/1987 | reverse complement strand
CCCGCTGCTGTTCGAGGACCTGCCGGGGTGCCAACAGGAAAATGCAGACCGCATCACGCGCCTGCAGCAGAATCTGGAACGGCTGCTGAGCCAGCTGCGGCAGCAGGGCAGGTTCCGGCAGGAGCTGCGGGGCCAGACGCTGCAGGATGTGATCACGCTGATCATGTTCAGTCATGTGGGCTGGCAGCAAAAAGTATCGGTCAGTCGCCAGCCTGCGGGTGCGGCGGTGGAGGACATGATGCGCATCCAGTGGCTGCTTCTCCGGCCCTACCTGACCCAAGAAGGGCGCGCAGAACTGGCGCAGCTTACAACCGCATAAGAAACAAACAGGACCCCGGAAGGAAAACCTTCCGGGGTCCTGTTGTTGCAGAGAAAAATTATTCCTTATGGTCTGCCAGCCAGCGCAGGGCCATATAGGTGTAGGCGGCAGAGCCCTCGTACAGGACGCTGTCGTCAAAGCCCTGGCAAATCACGTCGCGCAAGGTGTTCTCAACGGCGGCATCGCGCTGGCGTTCATTGAATTCGTACTGATAGTTGTAGAACAGGTGACTGACCTGATGCTGCTGGCAAAAATCGGCCAGCCGTTCGACGCTGGCGGTAAAATCGTCCGCCTCTTCTACCCACAGCGGTATGCCCCGTTCCGCCAGCGCGGCATGCAGACTCTGTAAATGGCTGGCGATAAAAGCGGCCTGCCGTGGCGCCAGGTGATGTTCACGCCACTGCCCCGGGGTGGCGATATACAGCGCCAGCACCTGCGCCTGCGGATCGCGGCAGGCGGCAGCCAGCGCCAGGTTATCGTGAATGCGTAAATCCGTGCGTAACCAGACCAGATGGGTGGCCATATCACTCCTTATTATCCGTCAGCAATACTCATCTTATGATCTAAGCCGGCAAAAATAGCGCGCTCCGGCAAAATACGCACCTGCCAATTCCAAGGCGGCGCATAAAAACGAGTGTAGACAAGCGGCGAAAAAAAACCGCCGGGGCAACCCGGCGGTCTTGTTATTTTCTTCGCAGCAGGAGGATTAATAGAAATCGTGAGCGGCTTTCTCCGCCTGCGCCATCCACACCGGCTGCTCGCTGGTTTTCGACCACACCCGGTGCAGCCAGCTGTAGTAGCGGGCGCGATCTTTCCAGAACAGCATCACCGGCAGCGCCGCGACGCCAGCCACGACGGCGAAAGCACGACGCAGCAAAATAATATGAGCAGGATAAGCTTTGTACAACGCCATCATTTCTCTCCCCTTTGTCAGGCCGGCAAGCAGCGCCGGTAAAATTAATCATGTTTGTCTGAGCAAAATAATACCGCTCTGCTTGTAATTTTACTACTCATCCGACCACTAAAAAGCACGTATTTATACTTAATTTACATTCGGCACGTAAATTAGTTACGAAAAAGTTAAATTAATACTAACCATCAGTTAATTTGTGCCTTTGTCATTTTTATACTTTTTTTACACCGCACCCGCGGATTTTTGCGAAATCTTTGCGCCGTAATTTCTATCCTCCAGGTAAATCGAAAACACACCCGGAGGTGGATTGTGACTGCAGGCGTACTCACTGGCGTTGGGCTGGTGTTCCTGTTACTGGCTTATCTGGTTTATGCCTTGATACATGCGGAGGCATTCTGATGGCTGCCCAGGGATTTTTATTATTAGCCAGCTATCTGCTGGTATTGCTGGTGCTGGCGCGCCCGCTGGGGATGTGTCTGGCAAGAATGGTGAATGACATCCCGCTTCCCGGCCTGGCCGGGGTCGAGCGCGTCCTGTGGCGCGTGGCCGGGATCCGCGCCGAAGAGATGGGCTGGCTGCAGTATTTGCTGGCGCTCCTGCTGTTTAACGCCCTCGGCGGCCTGGCGCTGTTTGCCCTGCTGATGCTCCAGGGCGTGCTGCCGTTTAACCCGCAGCACCTGCCGGGGCTGTCATGGGATCTGGCGCTCAATACCGCGATCAGCTTTGTCAGCAATACCAACTGGCAGGCTTACGCCGGCGAAAGCACAATGAGTTATCTCAGCCAGATGGTCGGCCTGACGGTGCAGAATTTCCTCTCCGCCGCCACCGGCATCGCCGTGGTCTTCGCCCTGACCCGCGCCTTCGCCCGGCAGAAAATGTCGACCCTCGGCAATGCCTGGGTCGATCTGACGCGCATTACCCTGTGGCTGCTGCTGCCGCTCTCTCTGCTGGTGGCCCTGTTCTTTATTCAGCAGGGCGTGCCGCAGAATCTGCAGGCCTACCAGCCCTTTACCACCCTCGAAGGGGTGCACCAGCTGCTGCCGATGGGGCCTGTCGCCTCACAGGAAGCGATTAAGCTGCTGGGCACTAACGGCGGCGGTTTCTTCAATGCCAACTCCGCCCATCCGTTTGAAAACCCGACCGCGCTGACCAATCTCGTGCAGATGCTGGCGATCTTCCTGATCCCGGCGGCGCTGTGCTTCGCCTTCGGCGAGGTGGTAAGCGATCGGCGTCAGGGACGCGCCATCCTGTGGGCAATGACGCTGATCTTTATCCTCTGCGTCGCCGTGGTGATGTGGGCGGAGACCCGCGGCAATCCGCATCTGCTGACGCTGGGTGCCGACAGCAGCCTGAATATGGAAGGAAAAGAGAGTCGCTTCGGTATTCTCGCCAGCAGTCTGTTCGCGGTGATCACCACCGCCGCCTCCTGCGGCGCGGTCAATGCCATGCATGACTCCTTCACCGCGCTGGGCGGCATGGTGCCAATGTGGCTGATGCAGATTGGCGAAGTGGTATTCGGCGGCGTCGGCTCGGGCCTGTACGGCATGCTGCTGTTCGTTATGCTGGCGGTATTTATCGCCGGGCTGATGGTCGGCCGCACCCCGGAGTACCTCGGGAAGAAAATCGATGTCCGGGAAATGAAAATGATCGCCCTCGCCATTCTGGTCACCCCGACGCTGGTGCTGCTTGGCACGGCGCTGGCGATGATGACCGACGCCGGCCGCGCCGGGATGTTCAACCCTGGACCGCACGGCTTTAGCGAAGTGCTGTACGCCGTCACCTCGGCGGCCAATAACAACGGCAGCGCCTTCGCTGGCCTGGGTGCGGCGACGCCGTTCTGGAACCTGCTGCTGGCGTTCTGCATGCTGGTCGGCCGCTTCGCCGTCATCATTCCGGTGATGGCCATCGCCGGCTCGCTGGTGGCGAAGAAAATTCAACCGGCCAGCCCCGGCACCCTGGCCACTCACGACGCCCTGTTTATCGGTTTACTGATCGGCACCGTGCTGCTGGTGGGCGCCCTGACCTTTATTCCTGCGCTGGCGCTTGGCCCGCTGGCTGAACACTTTTCCTTACTTTGAGCGATGCGGAGCACCCTGTTATGAGTCGCAAACAATTAGCCCTGCTGGAGCCGACGCTGGTGCGCCAGGCGCTGCTGGATGCCGTGAAAAAACTCAGCCCGATGGTGCAATGGCGCAATCCGGTGATGTTTTTCGTCTGGGTGGGCAGTCTGTTAACCACCCTGCTGGCGATCGCCATGTCTGGCGGCGCCCTGACCGGTAGCGCCACCTTTACCGCCGCCGTCAGTATCTGGCTGTGGTTTACCGTGCTGTTCGCCAACTTTGCCGAAGCGATGGCGGAAGGCCGCAGCAAAGCCCAGGCCAACAGCCTGAAAGGGGTGAAAAAAACGGCCTTCGCCCGCAAACTGCGCGCCCCGCAGCATGACGCACCGGTCGACCACGTGCCGGCGGAAGACCTGCGCAAAGGCGACGTGGTGCTGGTGGAAGCCGGGGATATTATCCCCTGCGATGGCGAAGTCATCGAAGGCGGCGCCTCGGTGGACGAAAGCGCCATTACCGGCGAGTCTGCCCCGGTGATCCGTGAATCCGGTGGCGATTTTGCCTCGGTGACCGGCGGGACACGCATTCTCTCCGACTGGCTGGTGATCCGCTGCAGCGTGAACCCGGGAGAAACCTTCCTCGACCGGATGATCGCCATGGTGGAAGGCGCCCAGCGCCGTAAAACGCCGAACGAGATCGCCCTGACGATCCTGCTGATCGCCCTGACGCTGGTGTTCCTGCTGGCCACCGCCACCATCTGGCCCTTCTCGGCGTGGAGCGGCAATGCGGTCAGCGTTACCGTACTGGTCGCCCTGCTGGTGTGCCTGATCCCGACCACCATCGGCGGGCTGCTATCGGCCATCGGCGTCGCCGGGATGAGCCGTATGCTCGGCGCCAACGTGATCGCCACCAGCGGCCGCGCGGTGGAAGCCGCTGGCGACGTCGATGTCCTGCTGCTGGATAAAACCGGGACCATTACCCTCGGCAACCGCCAGGCTTCCGCCTTCCTGCCGGCTCGCGGCGTGGAAGAGCGAACCCTCGCCGACGCCGCCCAGCTCTCCTCGCTGGCGGATGAAACCCCTGAGGGGCGCAGCATCGTGGTGCTGGCGAAACAGCGCTTTAATCTGCGCGAACGCGATCTGCAGTCGCTGCACGCCACCTTTGTCCCCTTTACCGCGCAAACGCGGATGAGCGGCATCAATATCGATCAGCGCATGATCCGCAAAGGGTCGGTGGACGCCATTCGCCGCCACGTGGAGGCCAACGGCGGCCACTTCCCTGCCGATGTCGATAAACAGGTGGAAGAGGTCGCCCGCCAGGGGGCCACGCCGCTGGTGGTCGCCGAAGGCGAAAAGGTGCTGGGGATTATTGCGCTCAAAGATATCGTCAAAGGCGGCATCAAAGAACGTTTCGCCCAGCTGCGCAAAATGGGCATTAAAACGGTGATGATCACCGGCGATAACCGCCTGACCGCCGCGGCGATCGCCGCCGAGGCCGGGGTCGATGATTTCCTCGCCGAAGCGACGCCGGAAGCCAAGCTGGCGCTGATCCGCCAGTATCAATCGGAAGGTCGGCTGGTGGCGATGACCGGCGACGGCACCAACGACGCGCCCGCGCTGGCTCAGGCCGACGTGGCGGTAGCCATGAACTCCGGTACCCAGGCGGCGAAGGAAGCGGGCAACATGGTCGACCTGGATTCCAACCCCACCAAGCTGATTGAGGTGGTCCATATCGGCAAACAGATGTTAATGACGCGCGGTTCGCTGACCACCTTCAGTATTGCCAACGACGTGGCGAAATATTTCGCCATTATTCCGGCGGCGTTTGCCGCGGTCTATCCTCAGCTGGCCATGCTGAACGTGATGGGCCTGCATTCGCCCTCATCGGCGATCCTCAGCGCCGTTATCTTCAACGCGCTGATCATCGTCTTTCTGATCCCGCTGGCCCTGAAAGGCGTCAGCTATCGCCCGCTCTCCGCCTCGGCGATGCTGCGCCGCAACCTGTGGATCTACGGCCTCGGCGGTCTGCTGGTGCCCTTTATCGGTATTAAAGCCATCGACCTGCTGCTGACCCTGAGCGGTCTGGTGTGAGGAACAAACTATGTCATTGATTCGTCCGGCACTTGTGCTATTTATTCTGTTAACGCTGCTCACCGGCGGCGTCTATCCTCTGCTTACCACCAGCCTGGGACAATGGTGGTTTAACTCACAGGCCAACGGCTCGCTGATCCGCCTGAACGGTGAAGTGCGCGGCTCGGCGCTGATTGGCCAGAACTTCACCGCCGCAGGCTATTTCCAGGGCCGCCCGTCGGCCACCGCGGAGACGGCGGATAATCCCATGGCCTCTGGCGGCGGCAACCTCGCCGCCAGCAACCCGGCGCTGGATAAAGCGGTGAGCGAGCGCGTGCAGGCCCTGCGCGCCGCCAACCCGGACGCCGACCCGCGGGTGCCGGTCGAACTGGTCACCACCTCGGCGAGCGGTCTCGATAACAACCTGACTCCGGCCGCCGCGCTGTGGCAGGTGCCCCGGGTGGCTCAAGCGCGCCAGCTGAGCGTTGAGCAGGTAACCCAGTTGGTGAATCAGGCCACACAAACCCCGCTGCTGAGATTCCTTGGCCAGCCGGTGGTCAATATACTGCAACTCAATATGGCGCTGGATGCCCTGAAGGATAAGTAAATGAGTGACGAGCCGCTGCGCCCGGACCCTGACCGCCTGCTGCAGCACACCGCCGCCCCGCATCGCGGCAAACTGAAAGTGTTCTTTGGCGCCTGCGCCGGGGTGGGGAAAACCTGGGCGATGCTGGCAGAAGCGCAGCGGCTGCGCGCCCAGGGGCTGGATATTCTGATTGGCGTGGCGGAGACCCACGGCCGTAAAGAGACCGCCGCGATGCTGCAGGGCCTGAGCACTCTGCCGCCGCGGCGGCTTGCCCATCGCGGGCGGTACGTCTATGAGTTCGATCTCGACGCCGCCCTCGCCCGCCGTCCGGCGCTGATTCTGGTGGATGAGCTGGCGCACAGCAATGCGCCAGGCTCCCGCCATCCAAAGCGCTGGCAGGATGTGGATGAACTGCTGGAGGCCGGGATAGATGTTTTCACTACCGTTAACGTCCAGCATCTGGAAAGCCTGAATGACGTCGTCAGCGGGATCACCGGCGTGCAGGTGCGGGAGACGGTTCCCGATCCCTTCTTTGACGCCGCGGACGACGTGGTGCTGGTGGACCTCCCCCCTGACGATCTGCGCCAGCGGCTCAATGAGGGCAAAGTCTACATCGGCGGCCAGGCCGAGCGCGCTATCGAAAACTTTTTCCGCAAGGGCAATCTGATTGCGCTGCGCGAGCTGGCCCTGCGCCGCACCGCCGACCGCGTCGATGAGCAGATGCGCGCCTGGCGCGACCGCCAGGGCCAGGAGAAAGTCTGGCACACCCGCGATGCGATCCTGCTCTGTATCGGGCACAACACCGGCAGCGAAAAGCTGGTGCGCGCCGCCGCCCGGCTCGCCGCCCGCCTGGGCAGCGTCTGGCATGCGGTGTATGTCGAGACCCCTTCCCTGCACCGGCTACCGGAAGGCCGGCGGCGGGCTATTCTCGCCGCGCTGCGTCTGGCCCAGGAGCTGGGGGCCGAAACCGCCACCCTCTCCGACCCGTCGGAAGAGAAAGCGGTCCTCCATTACGCCCGCGAACATAACCTCGGCAAAATCGTCATTGGCCGCCAAAGCAAGCGCCGCTGGTGGGATCGCAGCGGCTTCGCCGATCGTCTGGCTCGCCATGCGCCGGACCTCGATCTGGTGGTGATCGCCCTCGATGAGAAACCCTTCCCCCTTGCCGCACGCGCCAGCGACAGCCGTCCGGCGCTGGAGAAATGGCGCCTGCAGCTGCAGGGCTGCGGGGTGGCGGTGGCGCTATGCGCCATCATTACCCTGGTGGCCATGCAGTGGTTGATGGCCTTCGAAGCCGCCAACCTGGTGATGCTCTATCTGCTGGGGGTGGTGCTCATCGCCCTGGTCTATGGCCGCTGGCCGTCGGTGCTGGCGACGGTGATCAACGTCATCAGCTTCGATCTCTTTTTTGTCGCCCCGCGCGGGACGTTGGCGGTGTCGGATGTCCAGTATCTGCTCACCTTCGGCGTGATGCTCACCGTGGGCCTGCTTATCGGCAACCTCACCGCCGGCGTGCGCTACCAGGCGCGGGTGGCGCGCTACCGCGAACGCCGTACCCACCATCTGTATGAGATGTCTAAAGCGCTGGCGGTGGGTCGCAGCCAGCAGGATATCGCCACCACCAGCGAGCGGTTTATCGCCTCCACCTTTCAGGCCCGCAGCCAGCTGCTGCTCCCGGACGCCCAGGGAAAACTGCTGCCCTTAACCCACCAGCCAGGGCTGACCCCATGGGATGACGCCATCGCCCGCTGGAGCTTTGATAAGGCCCAACCTGCCGGCGCCGGCACCGATACCCTGCCCGGCGTGCCGTATCAGATCTTGCCCCTGAAGAGCGCCGCCCGCACCTGGGGACTACTGGTGGTGGAACCGGAGAATCTGCGCCAACTGATGATCCCGGAGCAGCAGCGGCTGCTGGAGACCTTTACCCTGCTGGTGGCCAGCGCCCTGGAGCGCCTCACCCTGACCGCCAGCGAAGAGCAGGCCCGTCTGACCAGCGAGCGGGAAAGCCTGCGTAACTCGCTGCTCGCCGCCCTGTCGCACGATCTGCGTACTCCGCTAACCGTGCTGTTTGGCCAGGCGGAAATTCTGACCCTCGATCTGGCCAGCGAAGGTTCAAAACATGCCCCGCAGGCCAACGAAATCCGCCAGCATGTGCTCAACACCACCCGGCTGGTGAACAACCTGTTGGATATGGCGCGGATCCAGTCCGGCGGCTTTAATCTGCATAAGGAGTGGCTGACGCTGGAGGAAGTGGTCGGCAGCGCGCTGCGTATGCTCGAACCGAGCCTCGGCGGCCAGCATATTCAGCTGGATTTACCCGATCCCCTCCAGCTGGTGCATGTCGACGGGCCGCTGTTCGAGCGGGTGCTGATCAACCTGCTGGAAAATGCCCATAAGTATGCCGGCGCCCGGGCGAGCATCGGCATTCGCGCCGAGGCGGACGCCCGGCAGCTGTCGCTGGAAGTATGGGATAACGGTCCTGGGATCCCGGCAGGCCAGGAACAGACTATCTTTGATAAATTCGCCCGCGGCAACAAAGAGTCGGCGATCCCTGGCGTCGGGCTGGGCCTTGCCATCTGTCAGGCCATCGTCGACGTCCACGGCGGGACCATCTCCGCCAGCAACCGGCCCGAGGGCGGCGCCTCATTCCGTGTTACACTGCCGGGAGAAACGCCCCCTGAACTGGAAGAGCTACCTGAGGAATTGTGATTAACGTTCTGATTATCGAAGACGAACACGCTATCCGACGCTTTCTGCGCACCGCGCTGGAAGCCGACGGCATGCGCGTATTTGAAGCGGAAACCCTGCAGCGTGGGCTGATTGAAGCCGCCACCCGTAAGCCCGACCTCGCGATCCTCGATCTCGGCCTGCCGGATGGTGACGGCATTGATTTTATTCGCGACCTGCGTCAGTGGAGCCAGATGCCGATTATCGTCCTGTCAGCGCGTAGCGAAGAGCATGACAAAATTGCCGCCCTGGATGCCGGCGCCGATGACTACTTAAGTAAACCCTTTGGCATCGGCGAGCTGCAGGCCCGCCTGCGCGTCGCGCTGCGTCGCCACGGCGCGGCGCAGGCCGATGAGCCGGTGGTGCGCTTCGCTGACCTGGAGGTCAATATCCCCGCCCGCCGCATCCTGCGCGGCAGCGAAGAGATCCACCTGACGCCTATCGAGTTTCGCCTGCTGGCGGCGCTGTTGAATAATCCCGGCAAAGTGCTTACCCAGCGCCAGCTGCTGAATCAGGTGTGGGGGCCTAACGCCGTGGAGCACAGCCACTATCTGCGGATCTATATGGGTCATCTGCGACAAAAGCTGGAGGCCGATCCGGCACGGCCGCAGCATTTGCTGACCGAAACCGGGATTGGCTATCGCTTTATGCCCTGAATCCCGCCTCTGCAGTACCAGAGGCTGGCGATTTTCAGCCCTTCAGAGAGCAGCAGAAAGCCTGCCAGGATCGCTAAATGCCGGACGCCGGCAGCCTGAATCAGCCACAGGCCCAGCGATAGCGAAGGCTGCATAAACAGCAGCCTGAGCGGCGCCTGCCCCCAGGCCAGCCACAGCGCATAGCGGCTCTGGCGGAAAAAAAAGATCATCGATAGCGGGATGCTGATAATCAGCAGAACATTCAGCGGGTACAGCCAGACCGCCGCGGAGCCCCAGGTGTGCAGCAGCTGGAGATAAGCCAGCAGATCGTCGTAAAAAGGGAGGCGGCGGTGGGCAATATTCCACCATAAGAATTGCAGGACGAAAAAGAGATCCATCCACGCCCAGAACAAAAAAAGAGACTTCCGTTGTATTTTCATCGCTATCCTTGCGAAAAAAATCAGGCCCGCAAGGGGCCTGATGGTAGTGCGTCGTTAAGCGTTCTTCAGCACTTCGCTGACAATCTCTACCGCTTCTTTTTCAATCAGCTTGCGATGCTCTTCGCCGAGGAAGCTTTCGCAGTAGATCTTGTAGGCGTCTTCGGTGCCTGACGGACGCGCCGCGAACCAGCCGTTGTCGGTCATCACCTTGAGGCCGCCAATCGCCGCCCCGTTGCCCGGCGCCGCGGTCAGACGGGCAGTGATCGGATCCCCCGCCAGGGTGTCAGCGCTGACCATTTCCGGAGAGAGCTTGGACAGCGCCGCTTTCTGCGCGGAGGTCGCGGAAGCCTGCAGACGGTTATAGCTCGGCGCACCGAAGCGTTCCGCCAGTTCGTTGTAATGCTCCTGCGGGTTTTTCCCGGTCACCGCGGTGATTTCCGCCGCCAGCAGGCACATGATGATGCCGTCTTTATCGGTGGACCACGGCGTGCCGTCGAAGCGCAGGAAGGAGGCCCCGGCGCTCTCTTCGCCGCCGAAGCCGAAGCTGCCATCGAACAGGCCGTCGACAAACCACTTAAAGCCCACCGGCACTTCCACCAGCTTGCGGCCCAGATCGTTCACCACGCGGTCAATCATCGCGGAGGAGACCAGCGTTTTACCCACCGCCACCTCTTTGCCCCACTGCGGACGATGCTGGAACAGGTAGTTGATCGCCACCGCCAGGT
>OHDD01001316.1_pt1 | contig 10488 bp, 8 predicted proteins | sample 1566941 | NCBI WGS metagenome assembly OHDD01 (sample SAMEA3879580, study PRJEB24766) | human gut metagenome | biome: human-associated habitat; feature: feces | place: USA | collected 1985/1987 | reverse complement strand
CCGCTCCTGACCGCCCTACAGCGATTCTGGTCAGCGATGACATTCTTGCGGTGGTACTGGAACAGTTCTGCAGCAAGCTGGGCCTGCGCATCCCGAAAGATCTGTCCATCGTATCCTTTAACAACTCGCTGTTCTCCCGCATCACCAACCCGCCGCTGACGACCGTGGACGTCAATCCCTATCAGCTTGGCATTGAGGCGGCAAGCCAGACCATCAACCACATCGAGAACCCGAACCTTCTGGCCACAAAGATCATCGTGCCGCACAAGCTCATCCCCCGGGAGAGCTGCTGCCCGCCGGAGGAGCAGCGCTAGGAAGTGCTTTTTCAGCAAGACTGTGTCCGCTTCCGGAAGCTGCCGCGCAGCGCTTGCTATCCTGCCCCCAGAGTAGACAGCGTAAAAAACGCTGCATCCTCCGGGGGTATTTTTATGCCCAAAAAGGCACAAAAGAATGCCCGCCCACCTGTGGAAAACCACGGTGAGCGGGCATTTTGCGTTTTATTGTTTGTGCCGCTGTAAAAGCGTTCAGAGGGCGGTGGTCTGGGGTACCAACCGGAAGAGCATTACGGGCAGCGCGCTGTTTGCAAAATCCAGCGTATAGATGAGCTTTCCGCGCTCCGTTTCAAACGGCATCTCCGTCTGTGTGCCGTCCGGGGCAATGCGCACAAGCTTTTTGCCTTCCAGCAATCCGGCGGGCAGCGCGAGCCTTACCCGACCGGTGGGCTGCGTCAGGCTGCCGGCAGTCTCAAATGCCACACTCAGGTATTCCCCGTTCGTCCGTGCGGTCACATCCTCCGCAGAAAGGCTGCCGCTGAGCGGCCATGCCGTTGCGGCATCGATCTTTTCCAGCTGCGCGGCGTTTTCTGCCTGCCCGCACACGGGGCAGAAGGTCAGCGTTTCGCCTTCCGCAGTGCGGAAAGTAAACTTCCGGCAATCGGTACTGCCGGTGTGCACGCAGCCCTGCCGCAGACAATCGGCGCTCTGAGCGCCGGTTCCGTTCGGGGACCATGCACCGAACTGGTGTCCCAGCTTATCGGTCGGGTCTGCGGTGTAGCTGTCTTTGCAGCGGGAGCAGGTAAAAACAGTATAGCCGTCTGTTTCACAGGTAGGCTCTACGGTAACAGCCTGATAATCATGGTTCAGCGCGGGCTGCTCCGCATAGGTGGTATAGTTGCAACGGGAACAGGTTTCGTAAGTGTTCCAGCCCTTTTCCGTACAGGTGGGGGCTTTTGCTGCGTGCTGCACCAGAGCATGGTTCAGTGCGGGCAGCTCCGCATAGGTGGTATGGTCGCAGCGGGAGCAGGTTTTGTAAGCGTTCCAGCCGATTTCTGTACAGGTAGGGGCTTGCGCGTCGTGATTCACCAGATCATGATTCAGTGCGGGGATTTCTTGATAAGTGGTATAGTTGCAGCCCAAGCGGGAACAGGTGTCGTAAGCATCCCAGCCCTTTTCCGTACAGGTGGGGGCTTTTGCTGCGTATTGCTTCAAATCATGGTTCAGTGCGGGCAGCACCGGACTGGCGAAATAGTCGCAGCGGGAGCAGGTTTCGTAAGCCCAGCCTATTTCCGTACAGGTGGGGGCTTTTATCACGCGCTGCCTCAGATCATGTTTCAGCGCGGGCCGCTCCACATAGGTGGTATAGTCACAACGAGAGCAGGTTTCGTAAGCATCACAGCCGGGTTCCGTACAAGTGGGGTCTTTTGCTTTGTAGTACACCAAATTATGTTTCAGTGCGGGGATTTCTTGATAATCGGTATAGTCGCAGTTTTTGCAGGTGTCGAAAGCATCCCAGCCAATGTCGGTGCAGGTGGGGGCTTTTGCTTCGTGATGCACCCGATCATGGTTGCTTGAGTCTTTTTCGCCGTATTCCTTACCACACACCTCACAGACCGCTTTGGCGCTGCAGGTTGCTGTGCCGCCGGTACAGTTTGCAGTATCAACTTCGCGGCAGTAGTTCGTGCATCTGCGGGTGTGCGTGCCGTTGCTGGCGTAGTTAGGCGTCCACGCGCCCCAGTCGTGACCGAGAACGCCGTATTCCGCGCCGCATTTTTCACAGGTTTTGCCTTTGGTGCAGGTGGGACCTTGGGTACCGCCGGTATGTACCTGTAAAAGCGTAACATTGCCATCGTTGTGGCAGTTCTGGCATTCAGTTACATAAACCCTATGATAGGTCGAATCATATTTTTCGTATCTGAGGATCTCACGTGTCTCCCTACTCCCACAGCGTAAGCAGTGCACCGGGACTGTTTCTGCCGCCGCTTTTAACATGATCCCCGGTATCAGGCACACCATTGCCAGCACCGTCAAACACCCGATCAGCCATTTTTTCATGTTGCTCCCTCCTTGTCATCAAACCTTGTTATCCTTTCAGATCAAACTGCACGGACAGCGATGCAAGCACGGCATCTACCACCTTCCGCGCCTGGGCAAGCATATCGATCTCCGCCACAAAAGCGATGACCTGCTCGCGCTCCTGCGCGGGGACCTGCAGCGCACTCAGGCTCATGCTCAGGAACCGCCGTATTTTGCGCTCCAGCGTAAAGTAGGGGTCGCACTGCCGTGCCATGTAGCCGCGCATCATGCCAGCCGTGCCCAGCTCCATCTCGTAGAAATCGCACTCGGCGCACCCGGGCAGATACGCGCTGAACGCCGCCTGCAGCTCGGCCGTGGTGCTGCGGTGGATGATCTCCGCCGTGGCGGGGAAGGTGTACGCTTCCACATAGATATCCCGCAGATTTTCGCTCAGCTCGGTCATCGCCAGCTGCAAAGCCGTTTCCACCGCGTAGAGGTACACCGGCGAGGGGGCGTTTGCCGCCAGCGGCCTTACCGCGCCGAACTGCCTGCTGAACATCATGCCGATCAGCTCGGTCAGCACGCCGTCCTTGGTGCGGAAAATATTCTGGAACGACCCGGCAGAAACATCTGCTTCCTTTAAAATTTCTGCAACCTTGGTGTTCGTGTAGCCTTTTTCCAGAAAAAGCCGGACACAGGCGGTCAGTATCCGCCGTTTTGCTTCTTTGCTGTCGTATCTGCGCGCCATTGGGAATCATCCTTTTCTATGATTGGTTTCTGACCCAATTATATATTGATTTGAGAATTGCGTCAAGTAAACTTTTAAGGGCGTATTTTGGGCAGTTTGACGAGGGAGAGCCGGACTGGCTGCTCTACAATAAGCCCTTGGAGTATGCACAGATGGTGCTGAGAGGGGAGATGGAGCGTTATCTGTCGCTGGGGTGTGACCATGGCAGGCTGGAAGATTAAGCCCCTATAAAGAACACGATGCCCACCGACCTATGGTTTTCGCCATAAGCTGGTGGGCATCTGTTGTTCTGGCTTATAATTCACTGATGGTTGCAGTAATGGGCTGCATGAGGATTCGCCTGACCGGGTTATATACTGCCAGCACCACAGCCGCCAGCACGACTACGACAATCACGGCAAGACAGCCCCACGGCACCTGCCACGCTGCACCGAAATAATGGGTGATGAGCAGGATATACAGCTTCCGATTCAGCACAAGACCCAGCGCAATGCCCATCACAAGACCGGACACCGCATAGGTGCCAGCTTCGGCAGAGATCATGCGTTTCAGCTGTGCATCATCCATCCCGATGGCACGCAGGATGCCATACTGCTTCATTCGTGCCGACACGCTCATGGAAATGCTGTTGACGATGTTCAGAATGGTGATTCCTGCAATCACGATGAGAAACGCATAGACCACCAGATGGAACGCCCAGTAGGTGCTTTGTATCATCCGATTTCCTTCGATTCGGTTGGAAAAAACAACCTGCTTGTTTAACGTGTCGCTCAGCAGGGTGTGTATTTGTGCAATGGCTGCGTCTGCTGTAGTATCTTTTAGTTGAATATCGATCACCGCATAGCGGTTTTGCCCGGTCAGCTGATGGAAGGTTTCTTCGGTGCAGATAACAATCGGGGAATCGGTACTACTGAACGGGCTGTCGTTCAATACACCCACGACTGTGAGCTTTGCATCCTCCAGCTGAATGGTATCGCCCACGGTCAGGGAGTTGCTTTTGTCGAATACCGTCAGCACAGGGTATGTGCCATCCTCCGGCTCCTGCGGAAGGGTTCCGCCAATCAGGTCTTTTTTCGCCCAGCCAAACTGTATCGTATCGTATGAAATCAGGTCGATGGACCCCTGTTTTCCCTGATATTCCGCCGGGAGCGGGCAATACATCCGCCCGAATGCGTGTTTGACTTCCGGCAGAGCTTCCAGCTGCTCCACCAGCACCGGGTCAAGGACATTTTGCCCGGATGTTTCAGCCACCGATAAGTCCGGTGTGTAGGGCTGCAACGGATTCAGCGCAAATCCAACCCATCGAAGCAAAACCGAAAAGCTCAAAAACAGGAGAATGCTTAACGCAAAGGAACCTGTCATCAGAAGCAAGTTCTTTTTGGACGAGGTTGCATGGCTCACGCCCAAAGAAAGCTCTGCACGACTTCCAAACAACCGAGCATGACACGGAGAAGCCGCTGCATTTTCCACCGCATTCCCAGTTGCTGCTGTGATCGGAGAAGCTTTTGCCGCCCGCCGTGCCGGAGAAGATGCCGCGAACCAAACCGTGATAAGTCCCAGCGCGGAACCACAGATAATACCGACCGGGCTGATGCCAAGCACTGGTAAAGAGCTGAACTCCTCGCCGATAAATCCACGCAGAAAGGAACACAATCCCCATGTGGAAACGATTCCCAGCACACATCCTGCTGGAACAGCAGTTTTACACCAGAAAAGAGCTTCCAGCCGGACAAGCATCCGAACCTGATTTTTTCCTGCCCCAAGACAACGCAGCATTCCATAATAGCTGGTACGCTGCGCTACATTGCTGTTGATGCTGCCTGTGATCATAAAAATTCCGGCAAGGACGACCATGCCAGCCAACACAGCCGCTACCGCATATAAGCCTACAATATAATCGTTGTTGCTGCTTGCGTTCAACGCCATCAGGTAAGTATTTTCGGAGATCTTTTCTTCTGAAATTCCGTACTTGTTTTCGATGTTCACAATGGACTGCCGCAAATTGGTACCTGGCTTGAACTGGATGAAATACTGTGTTTCAAAGGATTCTTCTACCTGTGCGGCAATCTGAGAAAATGTACTGCGGTTCATCACCAGCACAACAGCATCATACTGGTTCGCATCGGAGGTATCCTCATTGAAACCTGCGACAGTAAGCGAAATGGTCTGTCCATCCGGGAGCGTCAGCGGAATCGCTGTACCGACCGTGACATCCAGCCAATCCCGGATGTTTGCTGTCACGAGCACTTCGCCATCCGCCGGGGCAGTGCTGCACTGCATTCCCGGAAAGATTTGAAGGATTGCATCATCTGCTCCTACCAGTGCGGCACGTTTATCTCCGGCAAAGTAGTTTTCCGTAAGGGAAGCGTTGATGTCGCTATACGCCGAAAATGCAGCAACATCCTCCTGTGCGGCAAGCTCTGCGGCTGTTTCAGGGGAGATGTCCTTTACCATGATATGCCAGTTTCCGTTTTTGTTCAGCTGGTTTGAGGTTTCCATCCGAATCGCCATATCTGCCATACTGAACACCGCCGTGACCAGAAACACCGCAAGGACGATGCACAAAATCGTCATGCGGTTCTGCCGTCTACGTACCTTGGCAGAAATCGGGATCAGGCTCAGATAGCTTTTCATTTCTGTGCTGCTCATTCCCGGCACCTCCCAAAATCGGTCAGGCAGCCGTCCGATACCTGCAACACCCGGTCTGCCGTCTGCGCAATGCTGCGGTTGTGGGTGATCATCAGGATGGTCTGCTCGTATTTCCGGGATGTTTCTTTTAGCAGGGCAATGACCTCGCTGGTGTTCTGGGTGTCCAGATTGCCGGTCGGCTCATCCGCCAAAATCAGGGAAGGGCGGGTCATCAGGGCGCGGCCGATGGCTACCCGTTGCTGCTGCCCACCGGAAAGCTGGCTTGGCAGATGCTTCCGACGGTCTTTCAGATTCAGCACGGTCAGCAGTTCTTCCAGATATGCCCTGTCCGGCTTTTGGTAGTCCAGCAGCACCGGGAACAGGATGTTCTGTTCTACGGTCAGTTCCGGGATGAGGTTGAATGCCTGAAAGATAAAACCGATATTGCGGCGGCGGAAGATCGTCAGCTCCCGGTCTTTCATGGCAAAAACATCCTTGCCATCAATCAGCACCTTGCCGGAAGTCGGCGTATCCAGTCCGCCAATCAGATTGAGCAGGGTGCTTTTGCCGGAGCCGGATTCGCCAACGACCGCCACATATTCGCCTTTCGGCACTGAAAAGCTAACATCTTTCAGCGCATGGACAGCGGTTTCTCCGCTGCCGTAGGTCTTGCAGAGATGGTTGACTTCTAATAGTTCCATAGTGTATCCCTCACTTTGCAGGTTCCTTCGATTCAGACGGATTATCTCTGTCTGTGCAGAAAAGGATAACACGTCAACCTTACTGCAAGCCTACACGCAGCCTACAATTTTGTAGGAATCGGAAAATTCAGAGTAAAGGTCGTGCCCTTTCCCAGCTCGCTGTCTACTTCAATGGTGCCGTGATGGGCTTCCACAACGGCTTTTGCCAGCGGCAGACCCAGCCCGATGCCCTGTGTATCCTGTGAAAAGCGGCTGCGATAAAACCGTTTGAAGATATGGTACAAATCTTCCGGGTGGATGCCGCTGCCGTTGTCGCGCACTTTGATCTGAACCATGGACGGCAGTGCATTCCACTCTACCTGAATCGTATCTCCGCTCTTTGTGTGGTCAAGGGCATTCTTTACAAGATTGTCCACAGCTTCCTGCATCCAGTCACGGTCGCACCAAAGTGTAACCGCCTCTGAGCCGGACAGAACAAGCTTTTTCTGTTCCTGCTTGGCACGATAGTGATACTGCCGCGCGATGTCCTGCACCATTTCAGCAACATTTTCGTTTTTCTTCTCCAAGACGACCGAACCGGCATCCAGCCGGGTGATTTTGAGCAGATTCTGCACCAGCGTTTCGATGCGGTCCAACTCCTGTTCGGACAGGTCTGCAAACTCTTTGACCTCCGATGGCGAAACAGCTTCGTCCTGAAGCAGACCGTTGTAGATATTCAACGCCGCCAGCGGTGTTTTGAGCTGGTGCGAAATATCTGCAATGGTATTTTTCAAAAAACGCTTCTCCCGCTGCTCGTTGTCTGCGTGTGCGCTCAGAACTGCCGCCAATGCATTAACGGAGTGAAACAGACGGTAAAGTTCTCCCTCCCGGTCGCAGTCCAGTCGTGCATCCGGGTTGCCATCCAGACAGCTTTGGATTTGCTGGACTGCCTGTTCCAAAAGCGCGCTCTGCCTTTGGAAATAGCGAAAAAGCACGCCCCAGAGACAGCCGCCCAGCAGCAGAAAAAACAATAGTAACCCGAAAGAGAATGCGTGCGTTGCATACCATACGGTGCCCTGCGTGAGAGCCAATGCCACCGCCCAGACCGCCAGCACGGCTTGGAACAAATTTCGGATCTCCCGGTTTGCGAATACTTTCATACGGCACCTTTACCCATTCCATTTATAGCCCATGCCGCGGACAGTCAGCAGCATCTGCGGTTTGCCGGGGTCGTCCTCGATCTTCATCCGCAGCCGCCGGATATACACTGTTAAGGCACTGCTGTCAATGTAATCCCCATCGCAGTCCCACAGTGCATCCAGAATTTGTTCCTTGGATAGAACGGCATTCGGATGCTGCATAAAGAAGCAGAGCAGCTTGTACTCTGCGCCGGTCAGTTCCAGCAAGATTCCGTTTTTGTACGCCTGCCCCTGCAACAGCCGGACGGTGATGCTGCCCGATTCCAGTACGGGTTCTCCTGCGCTGGACGCATTTGCACGGCGAAGCAGTGCATTGACCCGCGACAACAGGACACCCAGCTTGAACGGCTTGGTCAGGTAATCATCCCCGCCCAGTTCCAGTCCCATGATGATATTCATTTCCTCATCCGAAGCAGTCAGGAACAGAATCGGCACGTTGGATGTGCGCCGCACCTTCTGGCAGAAATCGAAGCCAGAGCCATCCGGCAGGGAAACATCCAGCACCAGCAGGTCATATTTTCTGTCTGACCACAGCACCTCGGCTTCTGCCAGCGTCCGGGCTGTATCCAGTGCAAAGCCCTGTTTCTTGAATGCAAAGGTCAGCCCACTGATCAGGCTCAGATCATCTTCCAAAAGGAACAGTTTTCTCATGATTCCCTCTCTTTTCCGCGTTTTGTGTGTCCTACAGGTTCAAAAGCATTATAAGTTTTTTCTGCGAACATTACAATGCGCGAAACGGAAATTGTTTCTTGCCGTGTGTTAAACATAAGTCCTACTATCACTTCTTTACTGCAATAAAATTTACAAAATCATCTTGACGTGCTCTGCAATCCATGATACTCTCTATCGCAAATCCCACCAAATTTGTAGAAAAGTACAGAACGGTGTGGGTTTATTCTCCGTGAAGATTTTTACCGCCCCGCAACACACCCGATTTGTTTTGCCGCCGTTTCACCCGACAAAATTTTTCGCCTGTCTTGCAGGGCGGTATTTTTCTTTTGGGGGAGCTGTACCTTGAATCCTACATAAGCCGTCTGAACGAGATACTGCGCCATGACCTCACACTTTCTGTGGGCGAGCCGGACAACGCCGCTGCAAAACAGGGGCAGGAACTGCGTTCGGTGTGAACGGTGACCATGAGCAGGGGCTTTGCCTTTTCACACGTTTTGCTCTGCAAAATTTTCAACGTGCATTGCGGTTCGACTTCTGAAATTTTCAGTGTTGCACGGAAAGGGCGAAAGCAAGTATCGACCTGTGGCCACAAATTTTCAATGCTTGAAAAATTGCTGTCCACTCAGTCATCCTTGTTGGGGCAAGCGCTTGTCGGGGCAAAGCCCCTCCATCTGCTGTCGCAGACCGCGCTGCCACTTGAAAGCCCCAATGGGGCTTTCATTGCTTCGCAACCGTGGCCCTTCCCCAAACCCTGCTCCAGCATTGCGCTGGTTTCAGCGCAAAAGCGGCGTGTCGCATTACATAGCCCTCTCCATCCCGGAGCGGGCATTTATCATTTTCACAGGAGGTCGAATATGACTGAAATGAAAAGTCCGAACGTACACGCAAAGAAGAACCGCAATGACACGCCGCAAAAACGAAAGACACACATCATCAAAGTCCGAGTGACCGCAGAAGAAAAACTGCGGATCGCATACGCCCGCAAAGAACTCCACCTCACCCAATCCGAACTCGTCCGCCGTGTCCTGTACGGCGTGAACGTCAAGCACACCGTTGTGGTGGCGCAGGGCGGCGAGGATGCACTGGCGGCGCTTGCCGCCTTGTCTGCTCAGTGCAGCAAGGTGGGAAGCAACCTCAACCAGCTTGCACGGCACTTCAACTCCGGCGGCAAAGACACCGAGCAGCTCCGGGCGCAAATTCTGGAGGAACTGTCCGCACTCACGAACTTTCGGCTGAAAGCCGAAGAAACGGTTGGTGAACTGTATGGCAACCATCAAGCATTTGACCTCGAAAAACTCTAACTATGCCGCCGCCGAAAGCTATCTCACCTTTCAGCACAACGAGTACACCGGTCTGCCCATTCTGGACGAGAAGGGCAGACCCAAGCTGCGGGATTCGTACCTGCTCGACACCCTTGAGTGCGGCGAATCTTCGTTCGCTATGGCCTGCCTGATCGCCAATCGCAAGTACGGCAAGAACGGCAGGCGGGAGGACGTGAAGACCCACCATATATGGCGACATCCGCCAAAGCGGATGCTAATATATTTGTGCGCAGCACGCACCGCTGGCCATACGAAGTATATCATCAGCTTCGACCCGAAGGACGCAGTAGAGAACGGCTTGACCATGGAAAAGGCACAGGCACTTGGCCTGAAATTCTGCGAAGAAAACTTCCCCGGTCATCCTGCCATCGTCTGCACTCACCCGGATGGGCACAACCGTTCGGGAAATATCCACGTCCACATCGTGATCGGCAGCGTCCGAACACGAGAGGTGGAGCGCAAGCCCTATATGCAGAAGCCCCGCGACTGGCTAGAGGGCATGAAGCACTCCAGCACAGCCCAGACCATGCGGCACCTCCGTGTCGAGGTCATGGAGCTGTGCGAGGGTGCCGGACTGTACCAGATCGACCTGCTCAACGGCTCGAAAGAGCGCGTGAGCGAAGCTGAGTATTGGGCGCGCAGGCGCGGTCAGCAGAAGCTCGACCTTGCAAACGCAGCCCTCACCGCAGCCGGACAACCGTCGCAGCAGAAGAAGTTTGAAACCGTGAAGGACACTTTACGGAAGCAAATTTCTTCGGTGTTGTACCGCACAACGAGTTTTGAAGAATTTTCCGACAGGCTCATGCAGCAGTATGGTATTGCCGTCAAGGAAAGCCGTGGGTGTCTGAGCTATCTGCCCGCTGGCAGAACGAAGTTTATCCGAGCGAAACATCTCGGTGACAAGTTCGATAAGGCGGCAGTGCTTGCCACGTTGCAGGCAAACGCCGA
>OHDD01001312.1_pt1 | contig 10512 bp, 9 predicted proteins | sample 1566941 | NCBI WGS metagenome assembly OHDD01 (sample SAMEA3879580, study PRJEB24766) | human gut metagenome | biome: human-associated habitat; feature: feces | place: USA | collected 1985/1987 | reverse complement strand
ATTTGATTAATGCTGATTTTTCTTCTAGATGCAGAACACCCCGAATAGGAGATGCTGTTGTTTGGAAAAATATCAATGGATATTATGCTGTAACTAAAATTGTAAGCATTAAAGACGATAGTAGAGGGGATACAAGAGATGAGTTAGAGTGTCAATATGTAATCTTCAAATAATACCCTAGATTTTTTATTGCAGGATCTAGGGTATTGTTGTATATAGTTACCCAAATTAAAATATCATGCGAGGTTGGTCGCAAAAGATAAATTAATAGAACGTTTTAGGTCATTGCTAACGGAGTTTGCTTTTGAATGAAAGATCCAATAAAGGTAAAACTTCCGGATCAAGGGTCATATTCAAAAATCAATTGGGTCGTCCTATTATGATACATAAACCACATCCGGGAAATATCATCAAAGGTTACGCAATGAAACAAGTGTATAATGATCTGAAAGAAGCTGGATTTATTAAATAAAGGAGGATGATTATGAATACATTAACTTACAAAGGCTATATGGGGTCAGTCAATTTTAGCGAAAAGGATAGTGTTTTCTTTGGAAAGATAGAGGGAATTGACGGACTTGTTAATTTCGAAGGAGAAAGTGTTAAGGAATTGACTGAAGCTTTCCATGAAGCAGTAGATGATTATTTGAGATATTGCAAGGCAGAGGGCATTGAACCCCATAAAAGCTATTCCGGATCACTTAATATCCGCATAACACCGGAGGTTCATAGTCGTATTGCCATATTAGCCAAACAGGCAGGCGTTTCCATTAATGCTTTTATTAAGAAGGCTTTGGAAAATCAGATTGCTACAATGTTATAATAGCTAATAAAAGGGAATTGTGTCCCTGCAATATATAATTCAATATAAATTATTCGCGTTATAAATGAATACAAAAAGGAGGCTTAAAGATGTTTACTCGTGAAGATTATATATCGATTGCAAAAATTATAATTGGAACAGAATGGGATGATGAAAGTTCAGTTGAAAAAAATAGTTTTCGTATATCTCAATTTCAAGGAACGATTTTTGCAAGCGATTATCAGTGCTTTAAAGTAGAGCGAGATAAAGATATTATGGTTGCAAAGATTACTAATAGAACAGAATACTCAATTTTAGAACTATTAAAAAAGGACGGTTTTCCTGTTCCTAATCCTATTTTATACCTTGCTAATAATGCTGAACCTCGCAAAATTATCTTATTTGAACAATATTTGTGTGGAAATGAATTGAGCTCAGATAGTTCTAAGGAAGCATGGCAAGAAACAGCTAATCAATTAGCAAAGTTGCATTTGAAGTATTGGGGAGCTGACAGGAATATATCGATATATCAACATGGCAGTGATTTATATGAGGAAAAATGGAGAAGTATTGTCCGCAGTAATTATTTCAATCAGAAATGGCGAAATTTGATCCAGAAACTAGCCCTCCGTTTCAATAAAGCTCCTCAGGTTATCGGTCACGGTGACGCTTTTCCTACTAATTTTCTGGTTCACACTGGTCATATTTGTTTTATAGACCTGGCTAATGTAGGTGTTATGCCATATATGTCAGATATTGCCCGTTTGACTAGTCTTCCTAGTCTTAAAGGGGACGCTCTCCTCTGCCCCTTCAAGGATTCTGTGTTGGATGCTTATTATCAAGTAATCCAGCAACGTTTGGAATTGTCTAAGGAAGACTTTTTATATGATGTTGCTTTGGCATCATTTATAGAACTGGCTGCTATCTATGTGCCCCCGGTTGGTATTAACGCCTATTCCATAGCTTATAAATGTAAGGAGAATCAGATTGTTGAGCGGATGCTTTGTACCCTGGCAGATGAACTGTCGTGAATAGATAAGTGATGTAACGGTACATAGAGGTGTGTCACTGATTTGCTGTTTACTAGTTGAGCTCTGTAAATATAAAGTTGTTCGGTGCTTGATTTTTTGTATGTGTATTGTTTGATAGCCTGTAATGTTTTGATTGAATTTATAATATGAACTGATTATCAGCTGATTGTTGTGAAAAAGAGACTTTAATTAACCTTTTTCTCTAGCCGAAATAAAGGTAGAGATTTTTGAGGTTTATACTGTTGCATATTGGTAGTAAATGAAAGGAGATAATTCTTTATTCTGAAGAACTTGTCTTCTTTTTTATTTTTGATGCTAATTATATAGAATAGAGATATGACGGTTTTGATAACTGGTATCTCTTCCAATCCAAGAATCCCGCCCGTTTTTTGGAATATCTGGAGCATCCGGTCATGAGGAAGTCCATCCTTTGCACCACCATTGAGACGAACCGTTTTTATCCGGATATAATGCGGAATACTCCGGTACCCCGGGAACGTGCAATTGCTATGCAGAATATCGCCAACTATGGAATCCCCACCTATGTAACCTGTGAGCCCCTGATGCAATTTGACCTGGCAGAACTGGTGGAACTGGTCGGTATGTGTTCGCCACAGCAGGTGAATATCGGTCGTAACTCACGGTATGATATTACCCTCCCTGAACCGACTGCGAATGAAGTGAAGATGTTAAAGGCTGAATTGGAGAAATTCACAAAAGTGGAGGTTAAGGCAAATGCTCATTGCTGGATGAGATAGATTTTAATGTTTTGTATGAAGAAGAGGTGATGTTGTGGTGACATCGCCTTTTTTATTTGTTATGTAATATAATGTTTCCTCCGCTCCTTTTTATCCTTTATTCCAGTACTCTAACGGAGCCATTCCTGTGTATCGTTTAAAGTATCTACTGAAAAAAGAAATATTTGGAAAGTTCAGTGAATCGGAGATCTGTTGTATGGAAAGGTTTGGGAGTATAAAAAACAAGAATTAGTTATTAAAATAAGGTAAAGCAGCAAGTAATTTCGATTATTGTATGTTCTGTAGTGAAGAAATAGTGGAATGTGAATTATAGAGAGTGGTTATTGTAAAATTCGGATAAAACGTTTTATTCGGATCATTCAATATCTATAAGTTCACGTTTGATTATATTTATTTAGAGAAATAATTTCATATGGCAACAGTAAAAGTTAAATTCCGTGCATCTTCCGTCGCAACGAAAGAAGGCACGCTTTTTTATCAAGTGATTCATAAACGTATAGTAAGACAAATACATACCGGATACAAGTTGTTTCCTGCGGAATGGGATGCGGTACATTCGGAGGTTGTCCTGTCTTCGGTAACCAGTGAAAGTCGGAGAGATTACTTGCTTTCTTTGAAAAATTCTCTGTTGGAGGATAGTGTAAGGCTGAAGAATATTATAACCCGTCTTGAACGTTCGGGCATTGCTTATACTTCAGATAGTTTGGTGGAACTTTATTGTGCATCCACAGAGCATAGTGGTTTCATATCCTTTACTCTTCATCTTATCAAGGAGTTAAATCAAATTGGCAAACACCGTACCGCTGAAACTTATATGACTACATTAAACAGCTTTGTACGTTTCCGGAAAGGGAAAGATGTCCTGTTGGAGGAAGTTGATTCCAGTTTGATGATGAAATATGAAAGCTATTTAAAGTCTACCGGTATTTGTCCGAATACCACCTCTTATTATATGCGGAATCTTCGGGCTATTTATAATCGTGCTGTGGAGAAGGGCTTGACGGTTCAGCGAAGTCCTTTTAAATATGTATATACAGGGATAGACAAGACGGTCAAACGTGCCATTCCGTTAGAGGAGATTCGTCGCTTGAGGGAGCTTGATCTAACAAGGAGCCCTTCTCTGGCTTATGCGAGGGATATTTTCATGTTTTCATTTTATACCCGTGGTATGTCATTCATTGATATGGCTTTTTTGAGAAAGAAAGACTTGCAGAATGGTATTCTGTCCTATCGCCGACAGAAGACGGGGCAACAGTTGTTCATCAAATGGGAGAGGCCAATGCAAGAAATAATTAATAGGTATGATACTCAGGGGAGCCCTTACCTGCTACCTATTATACGAGATATGGAGGTAGACGGAAGGAAACAGTACAAGAAAACTGCCCATTTGGTGAATCAAAAACTGAAAAAACTTGGGATGCGGTTGGGGTTATCTATACCTTTAACTACGTATGTTGCCCGCCATGCCTGGGCTAGCATTGCCAAGAGTAAAAATATTTCCTTGTCTGTTATCAGTGAAGCTATGGGACACGACTCGGAGAACACTACCCGCATTTATCTCGCCTCATTGGATACTTCTTTGGTAGATAAGGCAAATAGTCTTATTCTTAAATCATTGTAGAGATAAGATAATCTACCATATAGCCATGAAACTGTAAATCGGAAATATGTATCAAAGGATATGTATGATTTACTGTTACTTTTTTTGCACATTAAAACTTTCCTAAAGTAAGGATATAACAAAGTAAAACAGGATCCGGATACGATTTAATAGTCATTATACATCATTCTTAATTCTATAATGATATCGTGCTGGTTATTAAAGAGAAACTACAAGAAGGGATAATATTGATATAAACTAAATTTGTTTAGCAAAATATAGTTCTCTCTATAAGAGAAATACTAACGGGCACAAAGGTACGTAATTTATTGGAAATAATAGCATAAAACATATATAATCTTGGGTAATTGCTTCTTCTAGAGAAGGATTTACTTAACAAATGTTTAATTATCATTAATTATATAATGATTGTAATTATCTGATATCTAAGTTGTTAAATTAAAACTTACACCCTGTTATTTATCTTATAGAGAGAAATAAGAAGTAAGGTTGTAAATAGACCTTGAATGCATCTTGTATGGTGAAGATGAAACAGTCTGATAATAACGGGGAGGAATCTCTTATTTTTGTAGAATTTGGTTGTAACTGCTTGATATATAGTTTTATATATGATCGGGCAGGACTAGGATAATTGTCTTGAGGTTTTATGGCGCTTCTGAAGAATGAACAACGGATGCATTGGTATGTAATGCGTGACCTCAAACGTCCCAATGCAAAATTGCCTGCTTATAAACAGCTCAGTGATGAACATCTAGAAGTATTTACTCCTATGCAATGGCGGTTAAAGTTGAAAAATGGCAAACGAATTCGTGAAGAAGTACCGTTTATGCAGGACCTGCTTTTTATCCACGATACAAGAGAAGTTCTAGATCTGTTTGTTCGTAAAATACCGACCCTTCAATATCGTTACCAGAAAGGTGGCGGTTATTGTCAGCCTATGATGGTTGCCGATTTGGATATGGAGCGTTTTATACGTGCTGTCCGAGGTTCGGAAAATCCTAAATATTATTTACCTGAAGAGATAAGCGATACAATGTATGGTCGTATGATCCGTATTATTGGAGGTCCTTTTGAAGGTTATGAAGGCCGTCTGCTTACTACCCGTGGCTCTAAAGTCAAACGTCTTCTTGTCGAACTGCCTAATTTCTTTTCGGTGGGTGTAGAAGTAAATCCTGATTTGATAGAAATAATATAATTATGTACGATTATATACTATTATTCTAGTTGTTTATAATCAGCGTTGTAAGAATATATGATAATTAATTGGGGGATTTAAATTATGAAACACGCATTTGACCGTTTTATTCACTATTTACAGAAAAACTACTTTAGCTATTGGGTTATATTGGGAATCGATACATTCATAGCTTTACTGTGTACTTGGGTGTCATTTATTGGCATTCATTATATTACGGAAACTTCCAAAGAAATAGTTTCGCTTTTCCATATCTTGGCGGTTTCAGTTATATCGAGTGTTTTGGGAGCTACTCTATTTCATACTTATCGTAATACGATCCGTTTTTCCCAGTTGAAGGAATTATGGAGGTTGGCGGGAAGTGTGCTCATAAAGGCTGTCTGCATAGCCATTGTCATTTGGTTTCTTCTGCCACAGACGGGATTACATAACAGTCAGAAAATAATTTTTGTACTGTTTGACGCTATGCTTACTTTTATTGTCATGGTTGGGTTTCGTATGCAGTTGATTATTGTTTATGAATTCTTGCTGAATGTACTGAATAAAAAGAATATGCGTATTCTGATTTATGGTATTGATGATAAGAGTGTGGCATTGAAAGTCCGGTTACTGAACAGTTCTCATTATAAAGTTGTAGGTTTTTGCATTTATGGAACAGGTAATTCTATTCGGCGTGTGGCTGATCTTCCTGTTTATTCTTTTAAAGATGAAGATTGCTTCAATAAACTGATTCATAAGAAATGTATCGGAGGCATCTTGTTTGCCCGCTATGAGAATACCCGTGAAGAGGAAGGACGTTTGCTTCAGTATTGTAAAAGAAACGGGTTGAAAACATTGATAGCTCCGAGTATTAGTGAGGCTGACGAAAACGGAAGTTTCCACCAGTGGGTACGTCCTATCAAGATTGAGGATTTGCTGGGTCGCTCAGAAATTCATATTAATATGGAGGAGGTGATGACTGAGTTTTGTGGCAAGGTTGTGTTGGTGACAGGAGCTGCCGGTAGTATTGGTAGCGAGCTTTGCCGGCAATTGGCTCAGATGAATATCAAGAAACTGATCATGTTTGACTCTGCCGAGTCACCTCTGCATAATGTCCGTCTGGAATTTGAGAAGAATTATCCCGGTCTTGATTTTGTTCCTGTCATTGGAGATGTCCGCGTGAAAGAGCGTCTTCGTATGGTGTTCGATATCTATCACCCTCAGGTAATCTTCCATGCTGCTGCTTATAAGCATGTTCCGTTAATGGAGGAAAATCCCTGTGAAGCTGTGCTGGTCAATGTGGTTGGTTCGCGTCAGGTTGCTGATATGGCTGTGGAATACGGAGCTGAGAAAATGATCATGGTTTCTACCGATAAGGCGGTGAATCCGACCAATGTAATGGGCTGCTCGAAACGTTTGGCAGAAATCTATGTACAGAGTCTGGGATGTGCTATTCGTGAGGGAAAAGTGAAAGGTCATACCAAATTTATCACTACCCGCTTTGGAAATGTCTTGGGTAGTAACGGCTCTGTAATTCCCCGTTTTAAGGAACAGATCGAGAATGGTGGTCCTGTCACAGTGACTCATCCCGATATCATCCGTTTCTTTATGACTATTCCCGAAGCTTGTCGGCTGGTAATGGAGGCTGCCACTATGGGTGAAGGCAATGAGATTTTTGTCTTTGAGATGGGCAAGGCTGTGAAGATTGTTGATTTGGCTACCCGTATGATCGAACTTGCCGGTTATCGTCCGGGTGAAGATATTGAAATAGAGTTTACGGGATTACGTCCGGGTGAGAAACTTTATGAGGAAGTCCTGAGTGATAAGGAGAATACGATTCCTACTGAAAATAAGAAAATTATGATAGCTAAGGTACGTCATTATGAATATGCTGATATTCTTGACACTTATGCGGAGTTTGAGAAGTTGTCGCGTACAGTAAAGATCATGGATACGGTGAGGTTGATGAAGAAAGTGGTACCGGAGTTTAAATCGAAGAACTCACCGCGGTTTGAGGTTCTGGATAAATAATTAGAATAGTCTATAACTCTTCACTATACAGAGAACAAAAATAGAAGAAAGGTGAACATTCATCAGATTATCCTGAATTCCATATTCTTCTCAACACAACTATGCCAATAACAGCATTAGATTTGCGCAAGGGGCATCCACAGTTTGTAGTATCATTGACTAATCATGACTACGTTAGGATTGTCAACAGAATATTGTACTTACTCTGCACCTCAGACTTTGGATTTGAATGTATTCCGGAAGAGTTGAAAGTTATGGCGGTCAAGTTTACCTTATATTTCGAAGGCGTCGTTTTAAAAGTAGGTCTTTGGCACAGTTTTATTACAGGGCACAGCAACCTTTATGGCAAGCCCCTGTTGTTTTACCGTGTTGGTGAATACTACACCACCGATGAGATCCACTCGAGGATATACAGTTCCTCCTATGGGATGCTACACTTGCAGGCGAGGATTCTGAGACATTGGTCAATCCAGAGAACGAATCTCTTGTTAGGGCAGTCTTTATGTTGGTGTAGGTTCTGATGCAATTTATCTTGAGTATACCAGATCTTTGTCGTCATTATTACGACAAGAACTTTTGGCCTCAAAAGATAGAATACACTAATGATGAGATGACTTTGCGCTTCCTTGAAGAGCATTTAGTTATGAGACCTATGGAGCCTCGCAAAACGGGTTGCTCCGTTGTCGAAGGAAAAGACATTACACCAGATAAGGTAAAAGCTCTTGCAAAAGCAGCAAGTGATTGTTGGGATACTATTATCGCTCATGATCTTGATAAGTTCGCAACATCTTATATGGCTAGTTTCAATGCACAGATAGCTATGTTCCCCCCCCTGGTGTGGTAATTTCTACTTATGTTGGTCATTCAAAACTTGATAATAGCTATATCCAACAAACTGTCGATACATATAGCTCGTTGGAGAATGTTCTTGCTTGGAAGATGCCTGGAGCAGGAGGTGGTGGTTATCTCGCGCTTGTTGTCAAGGATGCATAACAGTTCATCAACAAGTATCACGAAGCATTTGATATACATTTCGCAGACAATAATAACACATTAATTATATGTTCAATTTACAGAAATTCATCGCTGATTCAGTGACTTATCGTCCAGTCAGCATGTTTGCTACAGATATTGAGGCAAACAAGGAGACTCTTATCGCTGAGATAAAAGATAAGAAAGTGTGCGTAATTGGTGGTGCTGGTTCAATCGGTTCTAGTTTTATCAAGGCAGTTCTCCGTTTCGAACCCGCTTCAGTTGTTGTTATTGATCTCAATGAGAATGGTTTGGCTGAACTCGTTCGTGACGTACGTTCAACCGAAGGTCTTTACGTACCTGATGAGTTTCGTTGTTACACCCTCAACTTTGCAGATCCTATTTTCGAGCGCATTTTCCGTGAGGAAAAAGGCTTCGATATCGTTGCTAACTTCTCTGCTCACAAGCACGTACGTTCAGAGAAAGACAAGTACTCTGTTCAGGCACTCATTGAAAATAACGACATCAAGGCCAAGAAACTGATGGATCTTCTTTGTGTATATCCGCCTAAGCATTTCTTCTGTGTTTCCACCGATAAGGCTGCAAATCCTGTAAACATAATGGGCGCTAGCAAGCGCATCATGGAAGACCTCGTGATGGCATATAACTGCCACTTCAAGGTTACTACCGCACGTTTTGCCAATGTTGCTTTCTCCAACGGTTCACTTCCTGACGGTTGGATCCATCGCCTCCAGAAGAAGCAACCTTTGGCAGCACCTTCAGATATAAAACGCTACTTCGTCAGTCCTGAGGAGTCAGGTCAGATTTGTATGCTCGCTTGTATCCTCGGTAATAGTGGCGAGGTGTTCGTGAAGGCAGAAGGCTTCACCAAGGTAGAGTGCAAGAATGATCTTGAGGCTAAGCAGTATGCAGTTCAGATGTCGTATGAGTCTGACACTTATCCTGTTGTTTACTTCAAGAGCGATACTACCGGTGAAAAGGCATACGAGGAGTTCTATGTACTTGGTGAGAAGGTTGATATGGAGCGCTTCATGAGTCTTGGTGTAGTTTGCGAAAGTACCCGTCGACCAATGAATGAAGTGAACGCTTTCTTTGGCGAACTCGAGGGCATTTTCCAGAACGAAGACTTCACCAAGGCAGACTTTGTAGAATCCATCAAAAAGTTTATCCCTAACTTCGAGCATGAGGAGAAGGGAAAGAATCTTGATCAGAAAATGTAATTCACGGATAATTCGTGGGTATTTTATGATAATTTGTGCTTTAAAGAAACAAGATCATGACAGATTTTAAATCCACTATAGACTTTATCAAGTCCGTTTATGGCAACAAGGAGTTCACTCCTCTTGCTGTTCCTGTATTCGCAGGCAATGAAAAAGCATATCTCAACGAGTGCATTGACACTACCTTCGTTTCGTCGGTAGGTAAGTTCGTCGATCGCTTTGAGGAGGATATGGCTAAATATACAGGTGCAAAGCGTGCCGTAGTGTGCGTGAGTGGAACCAACGCCCTCCACATGTCGCTCCTGCTCGCAGGTGTGAAGAAGGACGATGAGGTGCTCACTCAGGCTCTCACCTTCATAGCCACCTGTAACGCCCTTTCATACATTGGTGCACATCCTGTGTTCCTTGATGTTGATAAGAGCACTATGGGGCTTTCGCCTGATGCTATGAAGGAGTGGTTGCAGGCAAATGCAGAGATTCGTAAGAACACTCGCATCGCAGAACTCCCAGAGTCACAGGACTTCGCTTTCCGTGAGGACGAGCTCGCTTGCTACAATAAGCACACCGGTTGTCGCATCAAGGCTTGCGTACCTATGCATACCTTCGGTCATGCTGTTCGTATCGAAGAGATTGTAGCTCTTTGTAAGGAGTGGCACATCGAACTCGTTGAGGATGCGGCTGAGTCTATAGGCTCAACCTACAAGGGTCAGCACACTGGTACCTTTGGACGTATTGGAGCAATCTCTTTCAACGGCAACAAGACCATCACTACCGGTGGGGGCGGTATGATGCTCTTCATGGACGAAGAGCTCGGGGCCTACGCAAAACATATCACCACTCAGGCCAAGATCCCTCATCGTTGGGAGTTCCGTCACGACCACA
>OHDD01001311.1_pt1 | contig 10513 bp, 10 predicted proteins | sample 1566941 | NCBI WGS metagenome assembly OHDD01 (sample SAMEA3879580, study PRJEB24766) | human gut metagenome | biome: human-associated habitat; feature: feces | place: USA | collected 1985/1987 | reverse complement strand
TGAACGTTATAATGAAAGCAGCCTGCAAATAAAAAGTCAAGGCTAAATTGAAGAACATTGAAAATTTTATACAGGTTGAAAATTAGGTATCAAAATAAGACCACCACACCAGTGCTGGTCTGAAAATTATAATGATGATTAGGATTCTGGAAGAGATGAAAGATATTCTTTCACTCGTCCGTAATAGATTCTTAGAAACTTGTTGGCACCTGCAGTCATATAGACATAGTAAGGCTTGCCTTGTGCCCGCTTCTTGTCTAAGAACTGATACACAGGATCATCCTGTGGGTGTGTTTTTATTAAGACATCCATTACCTGAAATAAAGTCTTTCTAAGATCAGATGAGCCTCGTTTTGAAGTTGGAACACTTTTTTGTTCATAACTTCCCGATTCATTAACACCGGGATCTACACCGGCAAAAGCAGTAATAGCACCTTTATGGGTAAAACGGGAAACATCACCAATCTCAGCCATCAATTGAGGACCAAGCGAAGCACCAACCCCTTTCATCGCCATAACAATAGGATACTCTGGGAGTTTGGATGCAGTTTCATTCATAAGTGTGCGTAGTGATTCAACGGTTGTAGAAGCACTGTTAAGCTGGTTTACAGCCTGCTTGATAATAAGCTTTGTAATGTCATCCTTAGGAAGTACAGGAACAAGTTCCTTTGCTTTTCCATAGATTTCCTCAGCTTTGGATTGGCTGAAGTTGTACTTCTTACGTTTGCACCAGTTTTGATAATGGTCGATAAAGGCATTCAGAGACATTTTACGGACACAGTCCACATGCCAGTATGTAGATGCAAAATCAACCCATTTCTGGCTGCCGTCACTGCGTGCAGGACTGTCAAAGTAAGTATTAACACCAGGATAGGTTTGGTCAAGGATGCCGATAAGATTATTTTTCATAGCCGTCTTGTGCTTCATGTAAAAGCCGAACTGACGGTTCATGGTTTTGAGCTGATTGCGTAATTCATCCATAACATTATACTGTTTAAAATTTTGCCATTTGTCAAGAGCATATCGGGCAATCTTAACAGCATCCGCTTTATCAGATTTCACTTTACGAAGAGAATCATTATCAAAGTCTTTGATAAGTTTTGGGTTAATGGCACTGACGAAAAGATTTGCCTCTGAAAGCTGATGGGCGAGGGCTTCATAGTAACGTCCTGTGTGCTCCATCACGATTCGGGACTCACCTTCAACAGAGTTGATGAGTTCTACAAGTGAATGGATATCACTGGCTGTGTGTTTGATTTCGAAAGGTGCGGAAACAATTTCACCGAAAGGTCGCATGATAGCAACCATACTCTTACCTTTTGAAACATCGATACCTACTGCGTTCATAAATTGTCACTCCTTAAGATTATTGCAATGGATAAATACCAGTTTTACTCATTGCCTATTCAATCTACTGTGGTGTGACGCGAATGCACCTATGGCGATTCAACCTGCATAAAACGAACGCTGCGAATGAGGAGCTGGTTATCAGTCTAATTTACGGACGCGAAGTCCAAGATTGGAAGACGATATACCGATTGCTCCATCATTATACAGCTTAAGCAACAAGATGGATAATTCCTTACTGGCTGTAAGGGATATTAACCATAAATATATTGTAGTAGAAAGAGAGGCTTGCAGTTTGGAACCTGCCATAATATAATGTATTGCGATAGGGAAAATAGGATAAAAGGAGTTCATATATGTTAACACAGTTTTCTAGAACGGAATTACTGCTCGGAAAAGAGGCGATGGACCGGCTGAAAAATGCCCGTGTGGCAGTGTTTGGAATCGGTGGTGTGGGCGGATACGTCTGTGAGGCACTGGTCCGGACAGGCGTAGGATATTTTGATCTGATCGATGATGACAAGGTATGTCTGACGAATCTGAATCGTCAGATCATCGCGACAAGAAAGACGGTTGGGAAATATAAAACAGAAGTTATGAAAGAGCGCATGCTCGAAATCAATCCCGATGTGAAGGTGGAGATCCATGACTGTTTTTTTCTGCCGGAAAATGCAAAGGACTTTCCTTTTGAAGAATATGATTATATTGTGGACGCGGTAGATACGGTCACTGCAAAAATTGCGCTGGTGATGAAAGCAAAAGAGATGAACATTCCGATTATCAGCAGTATGGGGGCTGGAAATAAGTTAGATGCAAGCAAATTTGAAGTGGCAGATATTTACAAGACCAGTGTATGTCCATTAGCAAAAGTTATGCGCAGAGAGTTAAAGAAACGGGGCGTAAAGAAATTAAAGGTTGTGTATTCTAAGGAAGAACCGATCAAACCGGTAGAGGATATGGCAATTAGCTGCCGCTCAAACTGCATCTGTCCGCCGGGAGCAAAGCACAAGTGTACGGAGCGCCGGGCGATTCCGGGAAGTGTGGCATTTGTGCCGTCGGTGGTAGGACTGATTATTGCGGGAGAAGTGGTTAAAGATCTCGTCAAAGACTGTTAAAATAGGAAGAAAGAACGACTTGTACTTTTCCTTTTCGTATGTGATACTATAATAGTTGCGTAATATATAGATAGAAAGGGAAAGAATTATGAAAACAAATGGAACCAGAAGAATTGTAACTTTTATGCTGGCACTGGTGCTGGTGTTCACAACGGTATGTGTTGGCACAACAGAAGTTGAGGCAGCAGAGAAGTTTACTACAATTGTTGCACCTACACAGACAGAACAGGCGACAGCAGGAACAGAAGTAAAGACACCGTTTTCTCTGACCAAAAGTTATGGATTTGTTGCACAGATCGTGACAGAAGCACCTGTCGATATGACAATTACGGTATACGACAGTGTGGGAAATAAAGCACAGTGGGCGGATAATCCTTATCAGGTATCATCATCTTCTACCAGCTGGGAGTATGAAGAAGGTGTGTATTATTTTGTAGATACTGTTCCAAATGTGGATGCCGGGGATTACTATTACGGAATTACATTTTCACAGAGTACAAAATATCTTTTATACCTGTATCAGTACAATGGTGGTGCAAAGATCAGCAATGCCAATGCGGTTGTTACCAAAGGATACACCAAGAAGCTTTCTGTTACCGGAGCAAAGGTAAAAGCATGGAAGTCTAAAGATTCCAAAATTGCCAAAGTAGATAAGAATGGTAAAGTAACCGGCGTCAAAGCTGGAAAAACAACGGTCTATGCTGTGACAGAAGATGGAGAGAATCTGATTTGTAAGGTAACCGTAAAGGAAAATAAATTTTCATCCGTAAAGTTAAGCAGTAGCGATGTGGATTACAATAAATGTGTGATGGAAGTTTATAAAGCTTCTTTTGATAAGTCTGGAAATCTTGTTATGACAGCTAGAATTGTCAATAATACGACAGACTATATTACTGCATTGAAGGATGTCAACATTGTTGTGAAAGATGCCAGTGGAAAAACGATTGGTACGTATAAAACGAGCAGATACAATATTACCGTTTCTTCTTATTCGACAAAAGATGTTAAGTTCACATTGAAAAAGTCTTCTTTGAAGAAAAAGAAATTTGATTTGCGTAATGCTACGATCACCAGAAAGGGCGGCGCGTATTACTATCGTTAATCATTGAAAAAGAAAAGGCGTCCGGAAAAAACGGACGCCTTTCTCATAGAAAAAGCAGATGACGGGAATCGAACCCGCCTCCCCAGCTTGGGAAGCTGGTATTCTACCGATGAACTACATCTGCGTTTCGTATTTTATTATAGCACATTTTTGAAAAAAGTCATCAGGGGAAAAGGAAAAAATCAAAAAAATCAAAAATAGGTAAAATTGGTTTGCTTTTGTAATTAAATAGTGTTAAACTGAAAGCATAAAAGCCAAAGACGGCGTACCTCAGTGAGGTGCGTCGTTTTTTATTTCATAGGAAATGTCGTTTGGTGTTAAATTCCTATGAAATAAAAAATTATAGGAGAAACACAAATGAAAACATTAGAAACCAACGATTGGATTATTTTAAACACAATCATTTATAAAGTCTATACGATGGAAGATTTTGATGAAATGCGAAAAGAACTGTTAGAACAGTTAAAACTGCTGGTGGATTTTGACAGTGCTGATTTTTATCTGGCATCCGTGGAGGATGAAAAGAAACTGGACCGGCCGGTGATGTATAATTGCGATAGTAATCTATCGGAAGAATATGAGGAACTGGATTACAGCAGAGGGATTATGCTCAGCGGGAAATCGCTGATTTATCGGGAGACGGATATTATCAGTGATGAGTCGCGTGTGGAAATGGAATATTATAAGAAGGTATATAAGCCCAATAACTGGCATTATTCGCTGCAGGTTGTGATCGCAAAAGATCATCATTTCCTCGGTACAATTACGTTTTATCGCACCATTGGAAAGGAAAATTTTAAATACGATGACATTTTTGTTCTCGATATGCTCAAAGACCATCTGGCCTATCGGATGGAAAAGCATCAAAGACGGGCAGGGGAGGAAGGAGAAAAGCTTACGGTAACGCAGGCCGTGGAACAATATGGACTGACGCGGCGGGAGGATACGATCCTTCGAAATCTGATGCAGGGAAAGGAAAATCCGGTGATCTGCGAGGAACTGACCATCAGCACCAATACGCTCAAAAAACATATTTTAAACATATACCGGAAACTGGGAATACGCAATCGTGTACAACTGTTTAAAATGATCCGGGAGCATGATGAAGCCGGATAGAAGTTATAGGAATTGAGACTTGTTCGGGGCAGGGTACAATGCTATAATGAGGAATGGATTTTATGGAACAATTCAGAATTGGAGAAAAGGCATGTACCGAAAAACAGTAGATGAGCTGCAAAATGACCAGAGAGAAAAACTGGTGATTGATATAAGAAGTTTATACAAAGGAAACCTATCCGGGGGCGAAGCATATTTTCTGGGAAACATTTATGGATCATATCGGGGAGATACCGAAGGATCAGCCGGTGTATCTGTTCTGTTATACCGGACAGAGAAGTGATGAAATCGCGGAAGAGTTATCGGACAAAGGATATGAGATATACAGCATAGAGGGCGGATACCGTTCCTATCTGCGCAAAAAACTGGCAGACTTTATGAAAGAGGATGACGGAACCGCAGAGAGGCTGGCAGACAAGGCGGCGGATGCGGAGCGCAGTATCATTAAAAAATTCAAAAAGACGGTCTGGAGACCTTTTACAAAGGCAATCAATGCGTATGAAATGATACAGGATGGAGATAAAATTGCAGTGTGCATTTCCGGCGGAAAAGATTCCATGCTCATGGCAAAATTATTTCAGGAGCTGGAACGACACGGAAAGAAAAATTTTGAAGTTGTTTTTCTGGTCATGAATCCGGGATATAATGAGGTGAATTACCAGACAATTTTAAATAATGCGAAAATGCTCAATATTCCGATTACGGTGTTCCGGACAGAAATTTTTGATACCGTTGTGGATATTACGGATTCCCCGTGTTATCTTTGCGCACGGATGCGCAGAGGGTATCTGTACAGCAAAGCACGGGAACTGGGATGTAATAAGATCGCACTGGGGCATCACTTTGATGATGTCATCGAGACCATTGTGATGGGAATGTTGTACGGCGCGCAGATTCAGACGATGATGCCGAAGCTGCACAGTACAAATTTTGAGGGAATGGAACTGATCCGCCCACTGTATCTTGTGAGGGAAGCGGATATTATCCACTGGGCACAGTACAATGACCTGCATTTCATTCAGTGTGCCTGCCGTTTTACCGAAGGGTGTGCATCCTGTGGAGGAACAGAAAAAGGGTCAAAGAGAGCAGATGTGAAGCGTCTGATCCATAGTCTTGAACAGGAGAATCCTTATGTAGCTAAAAATATTTTCCGCAGTGTGGAGAATGTAAATTTAAATACCGTGATTGGATATAAAAAAGATGGGGTAAGATATCATTTTCTGGATACCTATGACGATGCTGCAAACCCAAACAAAGAATAAAAAACCGGATACCGTAATTTGCGATAAACAAAAAGCGGTATCCGGTTCTATTTATGTATTCGTATATTCCGGCAGGAAAGATTATTCTGCGTCTTTTGGCAGATGAAGATGTTTCTTGATAGCCGCAAAACTTTCGGCACTGATCACATGCTCAATACGGCATGCATCTTCTGTAGCTACTTTCGGATCGACACCCAGCGCGACCAGTCCTTTGGAAAGCAGCTCATGCCGCTCGTAGATCATTTCTGCGATGGCACGTCCTTCGTCTGTCAGATATATAAATCCGGCGTCTGTGACCGTGATCTGATTTTTTTCACGGAGATTTTTCATGGCGATACTGACACTTGATTTTTTAAAGCCAAGTTCGTTGGCAATGTCAACGGAACGCACCACCGGAAGTTTTTTACTTAATATTAAAATAGTCTCTAAATAATTCTCGGATGATTCCGTACTATGCATGATTGACTCCTCCCAATGTTACCTTTTGTTTCATTAAGTAGGATTATAACATAATCTGCGTAAATGGTCTAGCAAAAAAATTAACAAAAGTTGTTGACAACTAATGAGAGTTAGGATATACTAACATCGAATCAGAAAAAACGTATGGATCGTCCTCTTTGTTTGATGGAAGGAGTGGTAGTAATGGGTACCGCAATTGTATTAATCATCTTGTTAATAGTGGTTTCTCTTGTGATTAGAAGCATCATCAAAGACAAAAAAAATGGAAAATCCATAACCTGTGGTGGTGACTGCAAGAACTGTCATGGGTGCCATTAATTAAATGTTCAACATACTTTATTGCAAAGAGACTGGCTTGTGCCGGTCTTTTTGTCGTTGCCTGGTTCCGGGAGAGGACGGGCGAAGCAGTTGAATCCCCTGGGTGTGAGTGTTATAATGATTCAGGCAAATAAATATAAAGGAAAAGGGATTATGAGAAAATTACTGATTTATCTGAACGAATACCGCAAAGAATGTATTCTGGCGCCGCTGTTTAAGCTGTTAGAAGCATCTTTTGAGCTGATTGTTCCGCTTGTTGTGGCAGCGATTATTGATCATGGAATTGCGGCATCAAACAAGTCTTATATTTTTAAGATGGGAGGCGTTATGGTGCTGCTTGCACTGATCGGACTGGCATGTTCGATTACGGCACAGTACTTTGCGGCGAAAGCGGCGGTAGGGTTTTCTACCAAAGTCCGCTATGCACTGTTTTCCCATATTCAGAAACTGTCTTTTTCGGAAATGGATACTATTGGGACTTCTACGCTGATCACACGTATGACCAGCGATATCAACCAGACGCAGTCGGGCGTCAATATGGTACTCCGGCTGTTTTTAAGGTCTCCGTTTATTGTATTTGGTGCCATGATCATGGCATTTACCGTGGATGTAAAGGCAGCGCTGATTTTCGTCGTTACAATTCCACTTTTGTCGGTTGTTGTTTTTTCCGTGATGCTTGTCAGTATTCCGCTGTTTAAGAAGGTACAGCGCGGGCTTGATGAGGTTCTCGGACACACGCGGGAAAATTTAGACGGTGCCCGTGTCATCCGTGCCTTTAACAAGCAGGAAGAGGAAACGAAGGATTTTAATGAGAGCAACGCTTATCTGACAAAGATTCAGATGCTGGTAGGAAGAATTTCCACATTGATGAACCCTCTGACTTATGTGATTATTAATTTCGCAATTATTGCGGTGATCTGGGTCGGAGGCCGGCAGGTTGACATCGGACGGATCAGTCAGGGTGAGGTGATTGCACTGGTAAACTATATGTCACAGATACTGGTGGAGCTGGTAAAACTTGCAAATCTGATCATTACCATCAATAAGGCGATTGCCTGTGGAAACCGTATTCAGGAGGTGCTTGAGGTAGTACCGACGATTACGGATTCTGTCACAGAGACAAAGAAAAGCGCATCCGGTGAACTGGAGGTGGAATTTTCCCATGTTTCCATGAAATATGCGGGAAATGCGCAGGATTCTCTTACAGATATTAATCTGAAAGTGAAAAAAGGACAGACAATCGGGATTATCGGTGGAACCGGTTCCGGTAAAAGTTCGGTGGTCAACCTGATCCCGCGTTTTTACGATGTATCCCAGGGAAGTATAAAAGTTGCGGGAACCGATGTGCGAGAGTATCCGCTTGCGGATCTGCGACAGCGCATTGGTGTTGTCATGCAGAAAGCCGTATTGTTTCAGGGAACGATTGCACAGAATCTGCGCTGGGGAAATCCGGATGCGACAGAGGAACAGTTGTGGCATGCGATTGAAGTGGCCCAGGCAGCGGATGTGGTAAATGCAAAAGAGGGCGGTCTGGATTATGTGATTGAACAGGGCGGACGAAATCTCTCCGGCGGACAAAAGCAGCGTCTGACGATTGCCCGTGCCGTTGTAAAAGATCCGGAGATTCTGATTCTCGATGACAGTGCATCGGCACTGGATTTTGCCACCGATGCGCGCCTGAGGGCCGCACTGCGTAATCTGCAGGGAAATAAAACCATATTTATTGTTTCCCAGAGAACTTCTTCCATCCAGTTTGCAGACCAGATACTGGTGATGGATGACGGACAGGCAGTGGGACTGGGAACGCATGAGGAGCTGCTTGAAAACTGTGAAATTTATCGTGAGATTTATGAATCTCAGTTTAAGAAAGAAGATCTGAGAAAGAACGGAGGTGCAGGAAATGTCTAAGCAGAAGAACATGACCGGACAGATTGCAACACTAAAAAAAGTGATGCATTATCTGAAACACTATATTCCCATACTGATTCTGTCTGTTGTGCTGGCAACGGTGACAGTGGCACTGACACTGTATTTTCCGATTCTGACCGGACGGGCGATTGACCTGATTCTGGACAAAGGAAATGTGGATTTTCCGGGGATTCTTGCAATTGCAAAAGAAGGAGCAATTGTAATTGGCATCACGGCTGCGGCACAGTGGATTATGAATATGTGCAATAACCGTATGACATACAATATTGTCCGTGATATCCGAAGGGATGCGTTTGAGAGGATCGAGCATCTGCCGTTGTCTTATATTGACAGTCATTCCCATGGGGACATGGTCAGCCGTATCATTGCGGATGTGGACACGTTTGCGGATGGTCTGCTGATGGGATTCACACAGCTGTTTACCGGTCTGGCAACGATCATCGGTACTTTGCTGTTTATGCTCTTTGTCAATGTTAAGATTACGGTAGTGGTTGTGCTTCTGACACCGATTTCTTTGTTTGTGGCTGGCTTTATTGCAAAAAAGACGTATTCCATGTTTCAGCTGCAGACGCAGACGAGAGGAGAACAGACAGCGCTGATTGAAGAGATGGTCGGAAATCAGAAGGTCGTACAGGCATTTTGCCATGAAAAGGAAGCACTCGGACAGTTTGCGGATGTAAATGACCGTCTGCAGAAATATTCGCTGCGGGCAACCTTTTTTTCGAGTCTGGTGAACCCGAGTACACGTTTTGTTAACAGTCTGGTATATGCAGCTGTGGGAATTACGGGAGCACTTGCCGTTATTCTGACAGGCGGAGCATTTTCTGTCGGAAATCTTTCCTGTTTTTTGTCTTATGCAAATCAGTATACCAAGCCGTTTAATGAGATTTCGGGGGTTGTGACAGAATTGCAGAATGCCCTGGCATGTGCGGCGCGTTTCTTTGAACTGATTGAGGCAAAAGAAGAAGAGCCGGATGCAGCAGATGCGTATCAGTTAGAACAGGCAGACGGAACGGTAGACATTGACCATGTGTATTTTTCCTATGTGCCGGAGCAGAAGCTGATCGAGGATTTTAATCTGCATGTACAACCGGGACAGAGGATTGCCATTGTCGGCCCAACCGGATGTGGAAAAACGACACTGATTAATCTTTTGATGCGTTTTTATGATGCTGATTCCGGGCATATCCAGGTGAGCGGACATGATGTGATGCACATGACCAGACACAGCCTGCGGAAAAATTATGGAATGGTATTACAGGAAACGTGGCTGAAAAAGGGAACCATCCGGGAGAATATCTGTATGGGAAAACCGGATGCAACCGAGGAAGAAATGATTGCAGCGGCAAAAGCAAGCCATGCACACAGCTTTATCCGCAGACTGTCGAAAGGGTATGATACTGAGATTACAGAAGATGGGGGCAATCTGTCACAGGGACAAAAGCAGCTTCTTTGTATTACCCGTGTCATGTTATGCCTTCCGCCGATGCTGATTCTTGACGAGGCTACTTCCTCTATTGATACAAGAACGGAAATCCGTATACAGAAGGCATTTCTGACGATGATGAAGGGACGTACAAGTTTCATTGTGGCGCATCGTCTTTCCACGATCCGGGAGGCAGACAGTATTCTGGTCATGAAAGACGGAAAGATTATCGAACAGGGAAATCATGATACCCTGCTGGCACAGAACGGCTTTTATGCAACGCTGTATAACAGTCAGTTTGATCAGGGTTAAAGCCCGGTTTCGGCTTTATAAGAGTATGCATTGGAGATGCGTGTGTTTTCTGCCGTCAGCGTAACCGGTTCCCGGTAATAGGCAATTACCGGAGTGCCGACCTGTAGAGTCTGAAACAGTTTTTTTG
>OHDD01001305.1_pt1 | contig 10533 bp, 10 predicted proteins | sample 1566941 | NCBI WGS metagenome assembly OHDD01 (sample SAMEA3879580, study PRJEB24766) | human gut metagenome | biome: human-associated habitat; feature: feces | place: USA | collected 1985/1987 | reverse complement strand
TAATGCAAATTAAGGAGTTGATTTTTGTGGATGTTGCTAAAAAGATACGAATTATGTTAGTGGAAGAAAATCTAAAGATAATAGATTTAGCTGATAGATTAAATACAAGTCAGCAAAATATAAGTGCAAAACTTAAAAGGAATAACTTTTCAGTAAAGGAAATGGAGCAAATTGCAGAAGTTTTAGGATATAATTTAGAAATTACTTTTACAAAGAAGGAATAAATAAAAAGTGTCCCCGGGGGACACTTTTTATGCTAATTTCCATACACCTTTATCTATATTAGTAAATATATCAGTATGTATTTGCAATGTTTGTCTTATTTTTGCTTTCCAGTTAGTGTTGTTTTCTGTTTTCTTGTAACCATTAATTAAGTCATATAAAGCAGATAAACTGGACTTTCCACCTAAATACTCAAGGGAAGAAGCGACTAGGTCTTTCCAGGTAATATTAATACTATCTCTTAAATCCATATTTCCTTTTTTAGTAGTTGTAAAATCCATAATTAAAGGAAAGTCTTTTCTTAGTATTAGGCAGTATTCGTGAGCGATTCTAATAAAGTTATTATTAAAGTATTTCTTATTATCTGATAAACAATTAATTTGTTCTTTTATAACTATTTGCTCTAATGTGCCTAGCTTATTCATATCCAAGAGCATTGAGTAAAGTTTACCTTTTTTCTTTATGTCTGCCATTAGAATGGCTAATCGTCCTCCAGTTTCAAGACTAGTATATTGTTTGGCTAAACAATAGTTAATAGCTTTTATAAAATCATTATAATCAGCTATATGTGATAAATCATTTATTAATGGTTTATCGCCGTATTGATATCCTGAATATTTAATTATATCCCAATAAGGTGGATGCCAATATATAAACTCATTTCTTTCTTTAATATCATTATTTATTAGGTCAAATCCACAGTTTAAATCATAGCAATTACTTTTTATATTTAAATCTATTGCAACATCTTGTGTTGTAAAAGAGCCACTCATGTAGTCACTTACTTCATCAAATTTATAGACTTTGTGTAAATCAATAAGGAGTTTTCCACTTGCATTTCCCCTATATTTATTATTTCCCCAATTTCCACGCTCATCATATCTAACAATAGTGTTCATATTAATACCTTCTTTCATAATTTATCGTTATGTAAAATTTCTTGTAAAAGTGTCCCCGGGGGACACTTTTTAATATTCCTCGGGAAGTAATACTGTTATTACCAATGTATCAATAGTGCAATCATAATCACTCGTAATCCAAAATTTAACATCAAAGGAAGTATATACACCCATTAATCGTTCATTTTTTTAGCGTTTTCAGATTTAAGAAGTTCATATTGAACGTCTTTATCTTCCTTAGATAGTTCTCCCCAATCATTAAGGGAAAATCTCATTAATGCTCCTAAAACCTCACTTTCGCAAAGCTCACCTTTTTCAATGTAAGTTTCGATACCACTTGTGAAATAAGTATTTACTTTCATATAATTCAATCCTTTCATTTAGAAATAACACTCTCGGTTAACACCTCGTGTTGTTGTTTTGTTGAGCCTAAGACTTCATATTTGAGTGGACTGTCAAAAAGCCGAAGGCAATAAAAAAGTTTTTAGCTGCTATGATCCTCATGGCCAATAAAAAGTTTTTTATGATTTTTGAACAGTGCAAATGAAAATATGGTAGGCTGGTGATTCAAAACACAACAGTAATTTAAGGGGCTGTCGCACTAATTATTTAGTGCGACAGCCCCTTCTTTTCGGTGTGCCTAGCATGGGCAACAACTTGACGGTGAAAGTCCGTTGTGGGCTTGGTAGTGGGAACCACTAGCCAATGGCAAGGGTGTCCATCGTGAGGTGGAATCTGAAGGAAGCCGGAGGCAAAGTCTCGGTCTGAGGGATACGAACTATATATAAGGCTTACTAAAGTCGGACGAGTTTGCCGAACAAAACAAAGTCCAACACTACCCAAAACTTTAGGAGCAAATGTAGCAGATATATGAGATGAAGGTTGTTGTTCTTACCTAGGGAGGTCTGATAGATACATTGCTAATAAAGATGAATTTCTAAATCAATAACCTATATAGTGATATATAGCTGAACTATCAGAAGTCAGCAGAGGTCATAGTAACTCCGCTAAGCGCGATAGCGGATGAAGGACTGAACTTTAAGGAGGTTTTGAAATTTGAAAGTTTAGCAGAATAATCAAAGATTACAGAAAACTAAATATTTAGGCTCTAGTGCTAAAGATAGAGTGGAACTTGAAGATAAGCAAAGAGTGCATAGAGGATTCTCGGCAACTTCAAAAGGAGAAACAGGTGAATTTGAATATGGCTCATTAGAAAGAATATTATCAAGAAAAAACTTACTCCTAGCAATGAATAGAGTAATATCTAATAAAGGGAGTCATGGAGTTGATGGAATGACAGTGTATGAACTTAAACAATTTCTTAAAACAAATTGGCTCAAAATTAAAGAAGATATATTTAATAATGAGTATAAACCAATGCCAGTCAAAATAGTTGAAATACCAAAACCTAATGGTGGAACTAGATTATTAGGAATACCAACAGTTTTGGATAGGTTTATCCAACAAGCAATTGCTCAAGAGTTAAATTATATTTATGACAAGAACTTTTCTGAAAATAGTTTCGGCTTCCGTCCTCGAAGATGGGCGAAAGATGCTATACAAAAAGCAGAAACTTATATTAATGAGGGGTGTAGGTGAGTTGTAGATATAGACCTAGAGAAATTCTTTGATAAAGTTAACCACGATATACTTATGTATAAACTCTCAAGGGATATAAAAGATAAGAGAGTACTAAGGTTAATAAGTAAATACCTTCAATCTGGAATAATGATTAACGGAATAGTAGTTATAAGCGAGAAAGGAACTCCGCAAGGTGGTCCATTAAGTCCGCTCCTATCTAATATAATGTTAGATGAATTAGATAAGGAACTAGAGAAAAGAGGACACAAATTCTGTCGCTACGCTGACGATTGTAATATTTACGTTAAGAGTAAGAGAGCTGGAGAAAGAGTTATGGAGAACATAACAAATTTCATAGAAGGTAAGCTGAAATTAAAAGTAAATAGAAGTAAAAGTGCAGTAGAGAGACCATGGAAAAGAAAGTTCTTAGGATTTACGCTAAAACTAGCCTTTGGGAAAGCCTGCCCTACTATATCTAAACAATCATTGAAACGATATAAGGATAAAATTAGAGAAATACTATCTAGGTCGAAACCGATGACTTTGGAACAAATAATAATTAAATTAAATCAAACTAATGTTGGGTGGATTAATTATTATGGGATGGCCCAATGCAAAAGCATTGTACAGCAATTGGATATATGGATAAGCCAAAGACTAAGAATGTGTATATGGAAACAATGGAAAAAGGTTAAAACAAAATATAAAAACCTTAGGAAGTTAGGATTAAATCACTATCAGGCATTAAAATTTGCCAATACCCGTAAAGGATATTGGCAAATAGCTAATAGTGCGATATTAAATACTACACTTACAAATCAATTCTTTACCGACTTAGGCTTGAAAAGCCTAACGTGTCAATATATTAAAATTCATTAAACTTAAAGAACCGCCGTGTATCAGACCGGTACGCACGGTGGTGTGAGAGGTCGGTAGATAAAATAATTATCTACCTCCTACTCGATTATAATATTAATATGAAAAAAACAATATTATACCTATTCACCAAATAGGTTTCCCAATAAGTTTCGAAAATATTATACCTGATGATGATTCGGTAAGAGTGCTATATAAAGTTATGGAGGGATTAGATTTTACAGAATTAAAAAGCACTTACTCTACTATTGGTAGAAATTCGGCAGTCTTACCTGAAACCATGTTTACAATCTTAGTTTATGGATATATGGAAGGGATATATTCAAGCCGTGCTCTTGAAAAGGCATGTAAAAGAGACATAAATTTCAAGTGGCTTTTGCAGGGCCAACAACCACCAGGACATAATTCTATAGCTAGATTTAGAAGTAAGAGATTAAAAGGATGCATTGAAAACTTATTTAATCAATTTATAAAAAAACTTGGTGAACTTAAAGAAATAGAATTTGATAATATATTTATTGATGGAACAAAAATCGAAGCATCAGCTAATAGATATACCTTTGTATGGAAAAAGAGTATAGCTAAAAATGAAGCTAATTTGCAAAATAAAATCAAAGAAATATTCTTAAAAATAAATCAAAATCTACATTTTTGCTTTATTATTGATAATTCTATAATATCGGTTGATGATGCTACTTCACTTAATGATATACTTTATTCTATTGTAGATAATAGTAAGCTTGAATTTGTTCATGGAAAAGGGAGAAGAAAAAGTAAGTTGCAAAAATACATTGAAGAACTTGATAAGTTTATTGAAAAACAAAGCTATTATAATAATTGTAATGGTATTTTTAATGGGCGTAACAGTTTTTCAAAAACTGATCATGATGCAACATTTATGCATATGAAAGAAGAGCATATGAAAAATGGTCAATTAAAGCCTGCCTATAATATTCAGATAGGGGTAGAAGGTGAATATATTGTAGGTGTAGACGTTTCGAATGAAAGATCTGATCAACTTACATTTATACCATTTTTAGATAAATTGGAGAAGAATCTATCTAAAAAATATAATTCCGTAACTGCTGACGCAGGATACGAAAGCGAAGAAAATTATATGTATCTGGAATCTAATAATCAAGAAGCCTATATTAAACCTGCAACATATGAAAGATTGAAAACTAAAAAATTTAAAAGCGATATTAGTAAAAGAGAGAACATGATATTTAATGTTGAAGATAATTACTATATTTGTTCCGCCGGGAAAAAGCTTTTTTATAAGGGAGAGCAAAAGAAAAAAAGTGCATCTGGATATGAATCTAGTAAGAGTATTTATGAATGTGAAGATTATTCTAAATGTGAATATAAGTCTAAGTGCACTAGAGTCAAAGGAAATAAACAATTACATGTAGCTAGAAACTTTATAAGATTGAGAGAGAAATCACTTGAAAATATCACATCTGAAAAAGGGATATTATTGAGAATGAATCGTTCTATTCAAGTCGAAGGAGCATTTGGAGTTATCAAACAAGATTATGGATTTAGACGGTTTTTGATGCGTGGTATGCCTAAAGTTCGAACGGAATTTTTATTAATGGCTTTTGGATATAATATTAACAAATTACATAGTAAAACTCTTCAAAAGCGTAACGGTAAGCTGCTTCACAAGCAGCAAGCTTCCTAATTAGTTTGATATAGTAATAATTTGGACAATTTTAAAGTTGTTCTTATTTTCTTATGCTCAAAAATAAAATTTTTGGAAATGAGTGCATATAAAGTTATGAATAAAATTTAAAATTATAAAAATAAGGCTGTATCAGCCTAAGGTAAAAAAACTTAATCTGATACAGCCCCTTCATTTCTGGAGAAAATTAATATGGATTTATTAAAGTTACCAATATATACTTTTTATTGTGAATTTTTAGATATGGAGGAAAGATTTATGAAGAAGGTGTTTATTGGAATTGATGTAGGGAAATTTAAAAATAGTATCAGTATTATAGATACTGAAGGGAATCCAATTATAAAAAAAGGACTTAGTATCGAAAATGACTATTATGGATTTGCTAGATTAGAGGAGCAAATAGATTTAATTATAAATAATTATGGCTTTACTTATGATGATTGTATAGCAGGTGTTGAATCAACAGGACATTATTGGTTTAATCTTAGAGATTATTTAAAAGATATCGGAATTGAAACAGTAATGATAAAAACAGATTCGGTAAAGCATAGAAGGGCATTAGAGGAAGGGCAGAAAGGAAAAAATGATACATTAGATGCTAGAGTAATAGCAAGTTGTCTTAGAAATGGGAATTATGTTTATATAAGAGAGAATGAAAGAGAATTAAGATCATTGCAAAAGTTGACACGTATGAGAAATGATATAAGTGATGACTTAGTAGCATTAAAAAATAAAATACATAGATGTATAGATATATGCAATCCGGTGTTTTTTAAGATTTTTGAAAATTTGAATAGTAAAACAGGAGTAGCACTAATAAAGCTATATCCTTCACCGGAAGATATAATAAATGTTGATCTAGATAATATAAAAAGAGAGCTTGGCGAAATTGTAGACAAACCTAATATGAGAATGGTGAGTTTATATAAGGAAGAGTGTGAGATTTGGGGTAGGCTAATTAAAGAGCCTTCATATGCTGAAAAAGTAGAGATGGTAGCTTATATAGATAAATTTTTATTACAAAATAAATCTAAGGAGCATTTAGATAAGCAAATAAAAGAAATAGCAAAAAATATAATTCCTTTATATTCTGAGTTTGAGCAGATAAAAGGTATGCCATTAATACAGTTAATATCAGTTTTAAGTGAAATGGGAGATATTAGAAATTTTAAAAATACCAGAGCAATATTAGCGTTTTTGGGTTTAAGTTTAAAAGGAAATGCTTCAGGAAAATACATAGGTGAAAGAAAAATAAATAAAGCTGGTTCACGTATAGTTAGAAAACATCTATTTAATATAATGGATAGTTTAGTAAAACATAATGAGTATTTTAGAATAGCCTATTGTTACTATAAATCATATAATCATAAGAATCCAACTAAAAAAAGATCAATGCAAATTGCAGTAATGTGTAAATTTGTTAGAGTAATGTATGGAATGTTAAAACATAATACCAATTTTGATTATAAAGAGATGTTAAAAGGCTATTATTTTGGTGATTGTAATATGAAAGTGTTTAAAGAAGAATTTGAAGGAGAAAAGAGAACTAAGAAAATAGAGAATTATAAATTGGCATATAGTATATTTGTAAATTATAGCTAATTCCTAAATGTGGTAGTAAATAATAGGTAAGAGAAGATAATTTGAAAAAAGGTTAGAGAAGATATCGTTAATAAAAAGGAATATTGAATTTGAGTATGACAATAGAATAATCTATAATTAAATCGTAATGTAGGTGGAATTATACACTTAGAGCATAAAAATGACTCGGATAGAGAGAATTAATCACATTACACCATAGTATAACATGCGGATTAGGTGTTTTAGTAAAGCATTTATGCTTATACGGAGAAACGGGAGTGTTAGCAGTTATACATAATTATAATAGTGTAAAAGCATACGATTTAATTATTCGTCTAGGCTTTTGCACTATTTTTTAAATGAAAATGTGTTAAGGTCTTTTTGTCGTACAATCAAATGGATAAGGAGTAATATAGTGTTAATTTTATATGCTATTATAATATAGAAAAAAGAAATAGTTATGAAATTCTAAGAAAAATAGAGTATAATTAAAATAATTTCTTTTAATAGAGGGAGTATTACAATATGATATTTATTTGTAGTAGACGTGGCAGAAAAGAGGAGATTTAATTGAAGAAAAGACTTAACAGAACGCAGCAAACAAGATTTTTATTGTATTTAATTTATTTCTTAATTTTAGGTATATTATTACTAGTAGGTAAACTAAAATTAAATTACTCCATTATATTATTTTTAGTTGTAGAAATTATCTTTCATAAGTATAAAAGTTGGAGAAATAAAAGATTTTATCATGCAAGTATAAATATTGTAGACAAGATGACAGGGGAAGAATTTGAAGAATTTTTAGAATTACACTTTAAAAAAGAAGGATATAAAACTCACTTAACACAAAAGACAAGTGATTATGGTGCAGACCTTGTTGTTAAAAAAGGAAAAGAAAAGATTGTAGTTCAAGCTAAGAGATGGAATCAAAATGTTGGTGTAGAGGCAGTGCAGCAAGCAGTAGCTTCTATAAAGTACTATAAAGCACATAGAGCAATGGTAATTACAAATAGTAGTTTTACTGAAAATGCAAGAAACTTAGCAAAGGCTAATAATGTTACATTAATAGATAGAAAAGATATATTAAAATTAACAGAGAAGAATGAAAACTGTCCATTATGTAATAGTAGATTACAAAAGAAAGAAGGAAAATATGGATTTTTCTATGGATGTACAAATTATCCAAAGTGTAAATATACAAAATCATTATAGGAGACAATTTATATGGAATTAAGGATACAAGTAAAGGGTAAAAATGAACCAATAGTTTTTAAGGGAGATAGAATAGATGTATTAGACTTCCAAATGAACGGGGTTAAATATAAGCAAATAAGATATTTTAGAAAAGGCTTTTCAAAGTCAGAATATATAGATGAAAGCCTTATAAAGAGAATTACAGAAGTTAAAAATTCTTAAGTTTACTTAATCATTAAAATGTACTATTAAAGAAAAAACTGCATATACATGATAGTGTAAAGATACTAACAGCTTAATAAAATATGTATCTTGTTTAATAAAGACACTAACAGCTTATTTATGCTCGGTTAATTTATTAGCTGGGCATAATGTGTCTTGTGGTATTTAAGGAGGATTATATGAGCTTTGAATTATTTAATAAATTAAAAGAGGATATAATTAATATTGATGAAAATTTATATGAGGATCTTGAAGAAGATTACAATGAAATAATAGAAATAGATAATACATCTATACATAACTTGAACTTTTTTTCAAAAGGGATGTTTCTTAGAGATATAAATGAAGAGGATATAATAGAGTTATTTTCTAAGGCTTATGAGGAAGATGAGAAAAAGGCTCTTAAAATTCTATTTTTCATTAGGGATAAGGAAAAGGGACTTGGAGAGAGAAGGGTTTTTAGGGTATGTTTAAACTATTTAGGTAATATAGATTCTAATATACTTAAAGAAAACCTTTCCTTAATACCACACTATGGTAGATGGGATGATTTGTATTCCTTATTTGATACTAAGCTTGAAAATGAAACAATAAAGCTTATAAAAGATACGTTAAACAAGGACTTGAATTCTTTAGCACCAAGCACCTTAGCAAAATGGTTGAAATCCGAAAATACTTCTTCACCAGAATCAAGAAGGTTAGGAAAGAAAACCAGATTATTACTTAATATATCTTCAAAAGAATATAGAATAACACTATCTAAACTTAGAAAAAAATTAAATATAGTAGAAAGTTCTATGAGCAAAGGAGATTGGGAAAGTATACAGTATGGTAATATAACCTTTAAATCTATAAATAAATATAAAAATGCATTTTTAAAACATGATTATAGTAGATATAAAGAATATAGGGAGCTCTATAGGCAATTCTTAGAATATAGAGGGGGAGGATTAAAAGAGAGCCTTATAGATGAAAATTTCCCTTATATGTTTGTAGAGGATTTTATAAAAAATGGACATGCTTCATTCCTGTATGAGTATAAGAGTTATATAAAACAATATAAGGGAGATACAGTAGTATCTTTAGGGTTATCCTCAAAGAATTTTATAAATAATAAGAATATAAATACCCTATATGGTGGAGTAGGTACTATATTATATTTTCTAAGAGAAAATAGAGGCAAGTATAAGAAACACATAATTACCATGAAGCCTAAACCTAACTTTAAAAAAATTGATATGGATAACATAAAAGATAAGATAGAGGAAATAGTGAAAGCATCAGTTTGTAATGAAATAAATGTAGAGGCAGCTTTAGATTTAATACTTTTTGCGGCTATCAAACACGGAATAAATGAAGAAGATATTCCTAGGAGACTTTTATTTATAATAGATCCAGGTTGTAAAATTTCAATGCTTTCTAAGGGTAACAATAAGGATACTCCTTACTTTGTAAATGCAGAGGAATTTGAAAGAATTAAAGAAAAGTGGCAATATGCAAATTTAAATATACCTCATCTCATATTTTGGAATATAGATAAAAGAAGGGAAAGCTCAACTATTATTAAATATAGCGATAACTTTACCTATGCATTTGGATATTCTAATGAGGTATTTATATCTCTACTGAATGATGAAAGTAATTCAACTCAAGATTTATTAAATAAAGTACTAGAGGATAATCGTTATAAAGCAGTCATATAATTATGGCTGTTTGTTTTTACTATTTGGTTGCCTTTAGTAGGAGTGGTGGGATTTATTTCTATGTGACTTGGAGCGTAGCGACTGAACAAGCAAAATAAATATCTCCCCCGTCTTTTATATATATTTTTTCCTTTCTTTAGTTTATAATGAAGGTTAAAGACTTCAATGAATTAGGAGGAAGCATATGAGTTTAAAGATAGTACTAGCAGAAAAACCTTCTGTAGGAAGAGAAATTGCTAGAGTTTTAAAATGTAAGAATAATAAAGGAAGTTATATAGAAGGGAATGGATACATAGTAACATGGGCATTTGGTCATTTAGTAGGACTAATGGATCCAGAAGGTTATGGAGATAAATATAAAAAGTGGAGCATGGAGACATTACCAATGCTACCTAAGCCAATGAAGCTTACGGTATTAAAGAAAACAAGTAAGCAATACAATGAAGTAAAAAAGCAACTACTTAGAAATGATGTAGAAGAAATTATAATTGCTACTGATGCAGGAAGAGAAGGGGAGTTGATTTTCCGTCTGGTATATAACCAGGCAGAATGTAAACTTCCCTTTAAA
>OHDD01001304.1_pt1 | contig 10538 bp, 6 predicted proteins | sample 1566941 | NCBI WGS metagenome assembly OHDD01 (sample SAMEA3879580, study PRJEB24766) | human gut metagenome | biome: human-associated habitat; feature: feces | place: USA | collected 1985/1987 | reverse complement strand
GCGAGGACAAGATCAAAGAAGACCTTGCAGTGACCTCACGCTGTATGCCGTTTAATGATCAGGAACAGATTTCAGATGTTTGTGTATGCTGTGGAAAACCGGCACATAAGCTGGTATATTGGGGCAAGGCATATTAAAAATCAGCCGGGATTATGGATTTCAAATAGGGGGTTGGAGCCATGATTGAAAAGTACTTTAATGGTGTCATAGAACAGGTATATCACAGAATCGGAAATACAGAAAAGAACATTGTTATGGCAAGCTATAACAATGATTTCTCTGTGTCCGGATGGGAGAATAAAAAACGTTATCAGGAAGACGATAACGTTTTTTTTGCCTGTTGTGAACTGCAATATGAGACGTTGTCCGGGGCATATACACCTTTTCTGGACATTATCTGTGACATGTTCCGCAAATTTGTAAAGGGAGATTTTGAAGCTTTTTTGCGCGAATGCGGAACTTATGAACTGCACCGGTCTTTGTTTCTGGGGTACTATGAAGATGGTATCTGCAAAAGGGAAGAAGGGGTGCTGTTAAATGAAGTGGAATATGAGCAGCGGCGCATGACAGAAGCCATCGTTGCCATGCTGAAAAAACTCACGGAATACCGGCCGATTATGATTGTAATTAACCGTTTCCAGCTGGCAGGACGCAGTTCCATGGAACTTATTTACCGGCTGCTGACAGAACCGTGTACGGAAATCGGGATTGTGCTTGGAGTAAACGAAATGCAGCCGCGGCTGGATATGGCCGTCAACATGTGGGATGCAATCGTGGAAAAACTTGAAGACAGCAGCCAGATTTATCATATTGGAAGTTCCGGGAAACACAGAAACCGGGAGAATGCGGAGGATGTGGCAGAAGAGAAAAATTACAGCCACATGCTTGCGAAGGTAGAGACAATCATTACGTTTCTGGATTGTGACCAGGCAAAATGGTACTTGCAGAAACTTGAATATAAACTTAAATTTGAAGATATTTTTGTGGATGATATAACCCTGCGGGAATTTTATCTATTGTATACCCGTACCGCTATTTTGCGTGCAGAGCTTTCTAAGGCACTGGAGATGGTTGATTCAGCAATGCGTCTGCCATCCGTTCGGAAAGATCTGTTTTACCGCAGTGAATGTTCCTTTTTAAAGGGAACGTGCCTGATGTATCAGGGCAAACTGCAACAGGCGGAAATGTATGCACAGTATGCCCTGGAGGAAGCACAAAAAAGTGGGAATGAGAAACAGATATTCAAGGCGGAACTCTTGTCTGTTATGGCGCGTATGTCCGGCTGGTACAATATTTTTTTCTGTATACAGGATATCCCGATTCATGAAGGGCTGATTGAAAAGCTGATGCAGAACAATTACCGGAATCATCTGGCACATATTTATATTTATGCATATGATAATCGGCCGGAGATGGTTGCAAGGGCCTACCGTTCCGAGGCATCTCTTTTATATTTCAGTAAAGGGGTGGCACTGGCAAAAGAGATTGGAAATGAGCAGCTGGTATATGATGCATATCAGAAAAACATTATGCTTGCATCAACGAATGGTATGAATGAGATTGCCATGCTGTATTCCGTGCGTACATACCAGTTCATGAAATCAAGGGATGATGTTTATGAGGGCAGAATTTTGTCCGGCATCGGATATAATCTGAGTGCCATGGGAAAAAACCAGCTGGCGGAGCATTACTATAACCGTGCCATTGAGGTGTTTTACCATTTGCGTCTTCCGGAGGATATCGCGGAAGTATTTTATAACCGTGCACTGAATTATATTATGCAGGAGAATTATGCGAAGGCGGAACATGATCTGCTGATGGCGATGAAGGTAATAGAAAAACTGCATCTTAACAGTCTGCGTGTATGTAATCTGTCAAAATTATATGGTCTTTTAGCACTTGTGAGCATCATGCAGAAAGACCGGTTTAACTGTGAACGTTACTTGCTTAACTGCCGGCAGTTCCTGAATTATATTATTGAGAAAGAAAAAGAAAATGAAAACAAGGAAATCATCCATGACTATGCCAAGTGTGATGAGGATATGTTTCTATACACATTTTCCATGGCAATGCTTAACCGCATGGATGGAAAGAAGGAAGAGGTACTGGTCAGTTTTGAACAGGCAGAGCGTTTCCTGCTTCAGGCAGAGGGAAATGAGTTTTTCAGTTATCGTTTATTCCGGAAAGAGAGAATGAAGCTGTTTGAGGAAATGGGGCGCAGTGAGCGCTGCCAGATGGAACGCGCAACGCTTTTGCAGCATGAGGAGATTAATTCCCAGGCGGCACGGCTGCTTCCCATGAATCTCCTGAAGGAAATTGATCTGGGAGAGCATCCGCAAACGTGTGCCGTGCGGGAGGAAGAAATTGAAGCCCTGATCAAACAGGAAGGCCTTTTACAGGATTATGCAACGTCCCGGAGACAGATGGAGTTTATTTCCACATGGCAGAAACTGATTGATGTGAACGGAAGCAACGTAGAGGGTATGGTACAGAATGCGTTCAATACGTTTATGAATCATTTCAGCCTGGATTGTGCATTGTATATCTGTTACCATGAAGATGGTGCCCATGTACTTTATAACGATACCAAATGTGAGATGACGGAAGCGGACATTGCGGCGATCGGAAATACCATGCTGGAATATCCACAGGGGTTTGCGGTATCAAAGATCAGCGACAGTTTTCTGGAACATCAGGATACGATCGGTTATTTCGGAATAGATGATGTATGTTCGTTTGTGGCAGCACCGTTTCTCAAAAACGGAAAGCTGACCAGCCTTCTGATCACATATGTCCGCATGAAGGATAACTGGCATGGTTCGATCGAACGCTACATGCTCAACGAGGATGACCTGAGAATTTATTCCCTGCTTTTTCGGGAGATGGAGTATTCGATCAATCGCATGGAGGCAAACGACAAGATTTATATGATGAACCGCAAGCTGCAGGAAGCTGCGGTTACGGACATGCTTACCGGTATTTATAACCGTGCCGGTATGTACGAAGAGATTCGGCAGATGATTGAGTGTTACCGTGTGTCAGAAAAGACACATCATGTCGGGTTGATGTTTATTGATCTGGACAATTTCAAGCATTATAATGATACATTCGGACATGACGTCGGGGATCTGATCTTAAAGGAAATGGCAAAGATTTTCCGCAAGGCGGTAAAGGGAAGAGGATTTGTCGCCAGATATGGCGGGGATGAATTTATTATGATCTTAAATACCGATGACCGGGAAATTCTTGAACAGATTGCAAAAGGAATCTATGAGAAAATCAATTCCACGCAGGGATTCCAGCGGCAGATTGAAAATTATCTCGGCCATGCGATCACGACGACCGAAAAATCGCGGATTACTTGTTCCATCGGAATTGCAAGCGCAGGGGATGTGAGAAAAGAGGAAGATATTAATGAATTAATCCGTAGCGCAGATGAGATTTTATATAAAGTCAAAACAGGGGAAAAAGGACACTACGCATTTTTATGAAAATTCAATTACCAGAACACGTAAAGCAAATTATACACAGACTTCAGCAGGAGGGGTATGATGCCTATGCCGTGGGTGGATGTGTCAGAGATACACTTTTAGGACGCAGCCCACAGGACTGGGACATTACAACTTCCGCGAAACCGCAGGTGGTGAAATCGCTGTTTTCCCATACGATTGATACGGGCATTGCACATGGAACCGTTACGGTTATGCTGGATCATACGGGGTATGAAGTGACAACTTACCGGATCGATGGGGAATATGAAGATGCCAGACATCCGAAGACAGTGACTTTTACGGGAAATCTGGTAGAGGATTTAAAACGCCGGGATTTTACGATCAATGCCATGGCAGTGTGCCTGAACAAAGCACGTTTCGGTGAATTGGTAGATCCTTTTAATGGACTGGACGATTTGAAAGAGAGAACTATCCGTACACCGCTGGACCCGGACATCACTTTCAGTGACGATCCGCTCCGCATGATGCGTTGTGTCCGGTTTGCCACACAACTGAACTTCTATATTGACGACACCACTTTCGAAGCACTGTCACGCAACAAGGAACGCATTCATATTATCTCCAAAGAGCGCATCGCCGACGAGTTGAACAAGATCCTGCTCGCCCCCATACCGTCCAAAGGCTTTATAGAACTGGACCGCTGCGGACTGCTGCCTTTGATTTTCCCCGAACTGGTGGCGCTGCAAGGAGTGGAAACCCGGAACGGGCGTGCCCATAAAGACAACTTCTATCATACCCTGGAAGTTGTGGACAATATTTCCAAACATACCGACAACCTATGGCTGCGTTGGGCTACGCTGTTGCATGATATAGGCAAGCCACGTACCAAACGCTGGGAGCCACGTATAGGATGGACTTTCCATAATCATAACTTTATCGGTGAGAAAATGGTTCCGGATCTCTTCCGCAAGATGAAACTGCCCATGAATGAGAAGATGAAATATGTCCAAAAGTTGGTCAGCCTGCACATGCGCCCCATTGTTATCGCAGATGATGTAGTAACCGATTCCGCCGTGCGACGTCTGCTTTTTGAAGCCGGAGATGATATTGACGACTTGATGATGCTGTGCGAAGCGGACATCACTTCAAAAAATGAAGCACGAAAACAAAAATTCCTGGATAACTTCAAACTGGTACGCCAGAAGCTGAAAGACCTGGAAGAAAAAGACCGGATACGCAATTTCCAACCTCCGGTAGACGGAGAAGAAATTATGCGGATATTCGACCTGCAGCCCTGCCGTGAAATAGGCAGTCTGAAAAGTTCTATCAAGGATGCCATACTGGATGGAATCATCCCTAATGAGCATGATGCTGCTTTAGAACACATGTTGAAGAAAGCAAAAAGCATGGGATTAACTCCAAAAAACTTATAAGAAATTGACCATACACTATACCAAAGGAGAAGAGTGGGCCAATACCCTGTCACATGGTGTTGGTATCCTGATAGGTATCGCCGGCGGCGGTTATCTGTTGCTTACTGCCATGAAAAGTGGCAATCCGTGGGCAACAGGCGGCATGTGGCTCTACCTATTCGGTATGCTGTCTTCCTATATCAGCTCCACCTGGTATCATGCCAGCAAACCATCTCCTCACCGCGAAGTGTTGCGCAAATTCGATCATGCTTCGATTTATCTGCATATCGCAGGCAGCTATTCCCCCATCATGCTGATAGCCTTGCGGGAAGCAGATTATTGGGGATGGGGAATTCTTAGTTTCGTATGGCTATGCGCCCTCGCCGGGATCATTCTATGTTTTTGTAACCTGAAAGAACATAGCAACCTGGAAACAATTTGCTATATAGCCATGGGATGCAGCATTTTTGTAGGTTTCAAGCCGCTCTGCCAACATGTACCTCCTGTTTTTATTTATTGGTTAATCGGCGAAGGAGTGTCTTACATCACCGGAGCTGTCTTTTATTCCTTCCCCCAATTGCCCTATATGCACTCTGTTTTCCATCTGTTCGTATTAGGAGGAACGGTCTGCCACATGATGGCATTGTGGTACATTTTATAACCTTCCCATCTTCAATAAGTTATCCGTTTTGGAAAACTTTTATTTATTTTTTAAACAGAAAGTTTCCCAAAATGTTATACCTTTGCAGCTGTCCGACAAGGTGAAGTTAACCACTTCCAAGAGGGAATGCCGTGAAAATCAGCAACAGTACCCGCTGCTGTAATTCTCGTAGAGCTGAAACAATATGCCACTACAAAACCATTTGCGGGAAGGCGTTTTAAGGGAGAGATAAGTCAGAAAACCTGCCTGGAAGGACAGCCAAGTTTTTTAAATTAACAATTAATTTTTCAAACAATGAATTACGCTGAGATTTGTATTATTAAGCGTGATGGAAAGCGGGAAGACTTTTCCATCAGTAAAATTAAAAATGCAATCGGCAAGGCATTCCATGCCTCCGGAATTGACAATGAAGACAAACTGATTGCTGAAATTACCATGCGGGTTATCAGCAATTTCGTATCTCCAACCATCAGTGTGGAAGAGATTCAGGATCTGGTAGAAAAGGAACTGATGAAAGTACGTCCCGAAGTGGCCAAGAAATATATTATTTATCGCGAATGGCGGAATACGGAACGCGACCGTAAAACGCAAATGAAGCACATCATGGACGGCATTGTAGCCATCGACAAAAATGATGTCAACCTGAGCAATGCCAACATGTCCAGCCATACTCCCGCCGGACAGATGATGACTTTTGCCTCGGAAGTTACTAAAGATTATACCTATAAATACCTGTTGCCTAAAAAATATGCCGAAGCACATCAGTTGGGCGACATACATATACATGATTTGGATTACTATCCCACCAAGACTACCACTTGTATCCAATATGACCTGGATGACTTGTTCGAACGCGGCTTCCGCACTAAAAACGGAAGTATCCGTACTCCACAGTCCATTCAAAGTTATGCCACTCTGGCCACCATCATATTCCAGACAAACCAGAACGAGCAACACGGCGGACAGGCTATTCCCGCCTTCGACTTCTTTATGGCGGAAGGGGTACGGAAGACATTTCGCAAACATCTGAAAACTTTAACCGAGTTTTATATAGAAGTAGAGGGAAAAGAACCCGGAACAGAGGCTCTCAAGAAAATTGAAGAGAAAGCATACGCCATGACACGCAAAGATACACATCAGGCCATGGAAGGATTCATCCACAACCTGAACACCATGCATTCGCGAGGGGGAAATCAAGTCGTGTTCAGTTCCATCAATTATGGAACAGACACTTCTCCCGAAGGCCGCATGGTCATAGAGGAACTGCTGAAAGCTACCATCGAAGGCCTGGGTACCCGTGGCGAAGTACCAGTCTTCCCCATACAGATATTCAAGGTTAAAGACGGAGTATCTTATTCCGAAGAGGACTATAAGAAAGCCATGGAAAACTTCGAAGCGGCACTGGAAGGCAAAATGGAATTCCAAGCTCCCAATTTCGACTTGTTTCTGAAAGCCTGCCGTACCACCGCAAAAGCCTTGTTCCCTAATTTTATGTTTTTGGATACTCCTTATAACAAAAATGAGAAATGGGATATCAAGGACCCTAAACGTTACCGCTATGAACTGGCAACTATGGGATGCCGTACCCGCGTATACGAAAATATAGCGGGTGAAAAAAGTTCATTAGGACGTGGCAACCTGTCATTCACCACTATGAATATGCCCCGGCTGGCCATCGAAGCACGCATCAAGGCAGAAAGTCTGGAAGAGTCAGGCAAGAAAGAGGCCATAGAAAGAAAAGCAAAAGAAATATTCATGGAAAGTGTACATGCTTTGTCCGAACTGATTGCCGAACAATTGTATGCACGCTACCAGTATCAACGTACAGCCCTGGCACGCCAGTTCCCGTTCATGATGGGGAATGATGTGTGGAAAGGCGGAGGAAAACTTTCGCCCAACGACCAGGTGGGGGATGTATTGCGTCAAGGCACATTAGGGATAGGCTTTATCGGCGGACACAATGCCATGATGGCTCTTTATGGAGAAGGTCACGCACATAGCCAGAAAGCATGGGATACATTATTCGAAGCCGTTACGGAAATGAATAAAGTGGCAGACGAATACAAACAGAAATATCAGTTGAATTTCTCCGTACTTGCCACTCCTGCCGAAGGACTTTCCGGACGCTTCACCCGTATGGACCGCCGCAAATACGGCATCATTCCCGGCGTGACGGACAATGACTATTATGTAAACTCTTTCCACGTAGATGTAAAAGAGCCCATCACCATCACCGAGAAGATAAAACGGGAAGCTCCTTTCCACGCCATTACCCGCGGAGGACATATCACTTACGTAGAACTGGACGGAGAAGCTCAGAAAAATGTAAAAGCCATAGCCAAGATTGTAAAAGTAATGCATGACGAAGGCATTGGATACGGTTCCATCAACCATCCTGTTGATACTTGTCAGGCTTGCGGTTACAAAGGAGTCATTTACGACAAGTGCCCTGTTTGCCAGAGCGAGAATATAATGCGAATGCGTCGCATTACCGGGTATTTGACAGGCGACCTCAGCACTTGGAATTCAGCCAAGCGTGCTGAAGAACGTGACCGGGTAAAGCATGGATAATCAGCATGAACTTGTTATTTACCTATCCTGAAACAATAGTCGACGGTGAAGGCATCCGCTATTCCATCTATCTGGCCGGATGCCGTCACCATTGTCGCGGTTGCCAGAATCCCGAATCCTGGAATCCATCGGCAGGCACTCCGCTCACACCGGAAAAAATAGAAAAAATGATCTGCGAAATAAATGCCAATCCATTATTGGACGGAATCACCTTTTCCGGTGGAGATCCACTTTATCATCCCCAAGAATTCCTGGCTCTGGTCAAACAGATCAAAGAAGCTACCGGACAAAACATCTGGTGTTATACTGGATATACATTTGAACAGATACAAAACGATGAAATGTTAAAACCGATACTGGATTATGTGGATGTTATAGTAGACGGACGATTTGAGCCGGATTTGTACTCTCCTTACTTGGAATTTCGGGGCAGCAGTAATCAACGCATCATCCGTGTGCGATAACGCTAAAAGAAATAAAAAAGGGGTGTTTTCTTGATATATATCATGAATTCACCCTTTTTTATGTTTTTCAGCATATATTTACTTGCTAATTTCAAGAAAAGCCGTACCTTTGCAATGTGGTTGTGAAACCAAATATTAAGTTAATAAAGAAAAGAACAAAATTAGGTATTAAGTATTAAGGTAAAGATTTTAATTTAAGGTATTAGATTTAGGTAAAGAAAGATTGATTTAGAAAGGTATTAGTAGTAAGATTTAAGGTAATTAGAAAAAGAAAGTTTTCAGGAGATTAGTTTTATAGGTATTAAAAGAGTTGTTTTTTTTAGGTACAAGAGAGAGAGGATAACACAACTGAGACGAGAAAGATGAAAAGAACCCCATAATGGAGGGGGGTTCTTCAGGATGTGAGCGGGTTTGATAAAAACTTTCGCTCTTTTTTTATGTCTTTTTTTCACCACGGGAGAGAAACAATATAAAAAACGCAGATTTCCGCAAAGACGATTGATTCAATCTTTGCGGAAATCCGTGCCTATCGGCATTGTTATAAAAATGCCGTGTCCTTTTCTGTCATGCAGACCTAGAACAAGAATCGCATGATATCATTAAAGTTCGCCCAAATGAGCAAGGCAAACAGTAAAAACATACCTACCATCTGTGCATATTCCATAAACTTGTCACTCGGCTTACGGCGGGCAATGATTTCATAAAGCAGGAATAATACATGTCCGCCATCCAATGCCGGAATAGGCAGAATATTCATAAACGCAAGAATGATTGACAGAAAAGCAGTCATTTCCCAAAAACGATGCCAATCCCATACTTTCGGAAAAATACTTCCTATCGTTCCAAAACCACCTACGCTCTTGGCTCCTTCCTTAGTGAACACATATTTCATATCGTTCACATATCCCTTCAACGTATTTACCCCCAATTGCACCCCGGCAGGAAAAGATTCAAAGAAACCAAATTCACGGGTTGTTTCTTTATAATCAGCCAATGAAGAGAATGTTGCGCCCACTCTAAACAAAGAGTCTGTACGCACCGTCACGGTGTCACGCAGTCCGTTACGCGAATATACCATTTGTAGAGAAGCATCTTTATCTCCTGTAGCTTCCGCATCAGCCTGCATATTATCCAGTTTTTCCACCAATGCATTCCATGAGTTCAACCTCTCGCCATTGACCGCGACCAGACTATCTCCCTTCTGTATACCGGCCTTATCCAAGCCACCGCCCGGTATCACCGAGTCAACGACATTAGGAACTAACGCCGTAACAAACATCGGATCATCCTTTGCTATATCCAACAAGCTGATCTCAGGCATATATACTTCGGCTTCCTTTCCGTCGCGCAATACAGTCACTGTACGTGCCTCAGCAATATCACGAAGCATATCCACCCCGAAACGCTCCAATGGTTTTTCATCTGCACGAAGAAGAATATCACCGTCACGGAAACCTATTTCCCGGGCACGCTCATTAAATTTCATACCATGAGTCATGTCTTGCAGCGATACAAAAGAATCTCCCCAATGGAATAAAATCATGGAATAGATGAAGATAGCCAGCAAGAAATTCATCAAGACACCACCCACCATGATAAGCAGACGCTGCCAAGCCGGTTTTGAACGAAATTCCCATGGCTTAGCAGGCTGTTTCATCTGCTCGGTATCCATAGACTCGTCTATCATACCCGAAATTTTCACATATCCCCCCAAAGGCACCCAGCCAATACCATATTCCGTATCACTGTTCTTCGGTTTGAATTTGAACAAAGAAAACCACGGATCAAAAAATATGTAGAACTTCTCTACTCTTACTTTAAAAAGACGTGAAAAAAGAAAATGTCCTCCCTCATGAATAATGACCAATAATGAAAGGCTCATTATCAATTGAAGAGCACGAATCAAAAATGTTTCCATCTAACTATTTACTATTTTATAATTTATAATTAACATAATTCTCTGCCAACTACCATTTAA
>OHDD01001301.1_pt1 | contig 10552 bp, 5 predicted proteins | sample 1566941 | NCBI WGS metagenome assembly OHDD01 (sample SAMEA3879580, study PRJEB24766) | human gut metagenome | biome: human-associated habitat; feature: feces | place: USA | collected 1985/1987 | reverse complement strand
GTGTCACAAAATGTGCGCCAAAATACTTATATGCTTCTATGGTTTGCCCCATCAAGAAATCATAAAGTAACCCAAATGCCATATATTCTCCTTTTTTATTTAAAGACTCAAAAGCTAAATCTTTTAATTTATCAAGATTAAGAATTTGTATTGAATTTTTAGCCTTTTTTATTATTTTTTCATCACTAAGATTTTTAATTACCCTATTTAAATGACGATAACTTGATCCAAGAAGGTCTGATAAATTATTTATACCATCTATATCCACAACTAGATCCTTTGAGGTATTAGATGGAAGTGATGATATTAAATAACTAGCAAATCTATTTTCAATTGGAGAAAGTATATTTATACTCATATAGCTAGAATTACGTCTAAGCTTTTTTTGGAGTGAAGATATTATAAATCTTAAAAATACAGGATCATCATAACCATAATCTTTAATTTTAGATATAGGTAAAGCAAGACAAATACAATTTTCTAAAGCTTGTACATTACAATCTGCATATGGATTTTCAATAAATTCAATATCACCCATAATAGAAAGTGGAGTATTAAAGCAAAGTAAAAGAGATTTTCCGCTAGACAAAAGAGTTGTAACCTTATATTTTCCATCAACTAAAAAGTACATATATAAAAGTTTTTCATTTAAAGTACAAAGGAATTCATTTTTATTAAAAGTATGAATCTCTATATAGTTTAGTAAATTGTTATTTAAAAAATTATTTAGTGTATGTTTTTTTATGTAATATTCAAGTAAAATAGGATTATTTAGTTTTTTCATAGTATCTCCCTTAAACTAAAAATAGTTATATGTATAGCATAAATAAAATATTTATCTAAAAAGATTATACTATTAAATTAAAAATAGGACAAATGTCCTAGTTGCTAGATGTAAGTATCTGATAAGATGTTTTTAGAAATTTTACTGGAGGAATTTGAATGTATAATATTTTAGCACTAGCTATAGGGGCAATTATTTCTATAATGATTTCTTTTAATAGTGGATTAGAAAGTTATGTTGGAAGTGCATATTCTGTAGTGATTATTCATGCAATTGGACTTATTGCAATACTTATAGTTGCAGCAATTAAAAAAGAAAAAATAGTTATAAGGGAAAGCTTACCTTTCTATTTATATCTTGGAGGTATATTTGGAGTATCACTTACATTAGTTAATATAATAACAATAGGAAGTATAGGAGTTGCATTAACAACAGCATTAGGTGTATTTGGGCAATTAATATTTTCATCTTTAGTGGATCATTTTGGATTGTTTGGATTAACTAAATATGAATTTAATCCTAAAAAGATTGTAGGATTTTTAATAGTTTTTGTTGGGTTAGTTATTATGACAATGGCATAGGGGAGGTAGTATAATATGTTAATGATTTTATTAGCCATGTTTGGAGGAGTATTAACTACTTTATCTATGGTAGTAAGTTCAACAATAGGAAAGAAAGTTGGTTTAATTCAAAGTACAATAATTCATTATATAGGTGGACTTGTAGGTGGAGTATTTATTTTGATAGGCTTAGGAAGTAGTTCAGTACCAGCAATTTTAGAGATGAGTAAAATGCCATTATATATTTTCTTAGGCGGAATTATGGGAGTTATAGTAGTATATACATCTAATATAGTAATTCCTAAGATTCCAGTGGTATATAGTACATTATTAATGTTCTCAGGTCAAATGTTATGTGCAATTATTATAGATGCAATTGTTATGGGAGACTTTTCATGGCAAAAGCTTATAGGAGCTATAATTGTGATATTGGGTATTTTTTATAACTCTAAAGTAGATGCAAAAGAAAATAAAGAAGTAATAGAATAATAGTCAATCACATGTAGAAAATTAATAGTTTGTCATATTGGCAAAGTAAATATTAGAAATACATGTGATTTTTTTATTAGGTGATTTATAAAGGTAAGATATTATGTAACAGCTTATTAAAATAGAAGTGCTATATAATATATTGCGCAAATATAACAAAATATTGTTAAAAAATCATTAGATACATAAAAAAAAATATGGGTAATATTGTAAAATGTTTATTAAGATAACGTAAATTATGTAAACGTTTATAAAGGGGGAGGTAAATAGTATGGTTAGAAGAAATAGGTTAATAACTACTGCGATATTAGTAGCTGTAGCAACTTCAGTTACTGGGCAAGCATTTCCTACTTATGCACAGGTTAATTTAGAGTTAAAGGCACCATCAACAAGCTATGATAAGAAAATTAATCCATGGATTGGTGAAAAAACACCAGAGTTGGTGCAAGCCGAAACAAAACTGGAAGTAGATGATGTGAAAGAATATACTGGTACAACTTATACAGATTTAAATGGAAATAGTGTTAATGGTGCTAGTGTTTTTGGAATTAATAGAGAAGAAGTTACAACTTCAACAATTGGATATCATAATGTTGAGGAAGCAAGGCTTGGAGCTTTAAATTATGAAAAGGAAAGATCTAATTACTATCAACTTTTAAGTGGAGAAGGGAATGGATGGAATTTAACTGTAGTTCAAAATGCAGAGCAAGCTCAAAAGTTCTTAGATGATGGATTTATGAATCCTAATTATACTGTTAATGCTGAAGATGGATGGAAGGACGTTCAACTCCCAGCAAGTTGGACAAGTCAAGGATTTGATTTCCCAATTTATACAAACACTGAAATGCCGTGGCAAAATGAATATGATACCAATATTGCAGTTCCACAAGCACCAGTAAATTATAATCCAGTAGGATTATACAGAAAAACTTTTACAGTAAATGATGCAATGTATGAACAAGATGGTAGAATTTATATAGCTTTTGAATGTGTTGAATCTGCTTACTATGTATACGTTAACGGTAAAGAGGTAGGATATAGTGAAGACACATTTAGACCACATAAATTTGATATTACAGATTACTTAAATGCACCAGGAGAAGAAAATACTTTAGCTGTAAAAGTTCATAAATTCTGTGATGGTACATGGATGGAAGATCAGGATATGTTCTATGATGGTGGAATATTTAGAGATGTTTATATAGAATCATCGCCTAATGTAAATATTTTTGATTATTCTGTAGTTACAGATTTAGATGAAAACTTTGTAAATGCAGATTTAAACTTATCTTTAAGAATAAAGAATTTTAATGCAAAAAAAGCTCTAGGTTATACAGTAGATGTAAAATTATTTGATGGAAATGGAGTTAATGAATTTGAAAAAGATCCAATGGTTATTAATGTTTCAGATATAGATGCTGAAGGTGAGGTAACTGTGGAGGCAAGTAAATTTGTTGAATCACCAGAGTTGTGGTCTGCTGAAAAACCAAACCTTTATACATTAGTAATGACAATAAAAGATGCTAATGGTAATGAGCTTGAAAGTATATCTCAACAATTAGGATTTAGAGAAATATCATTTACTAGATCAGATATTGATTCAAGTAATAATAATATAACTTCAAAGTATGAATCTATGACTATAAATGGACAACCTCTATTATTTAAGGGAACAAATCGTCATGATACTGACCCAGTATATGGGAAATATGTTCCAAAAGAAGTATATGAAAAAGATATAGAAACAATGAAGAGTTATAACTTAAATGCAATTCGTACTTCGCATTATGCTAATGATGAGTATTTATATTATTTAGCAGATAAATATGGAATGTATGTAATGGGTGAAACTAATGCAGAGTGTCATGCTCTTATGTGGGATCAAAATTCTGTAGCACAGTATTTAAAGCCTCTTACAATGGATAGAACAAATACTTCTTTCCAAACATTAAAAAATCAGACTTCAGTTGTAATGTGGTCTATTGGTAATGAAATGGGATATACAACAAATGGAGCTGATAATTTATATACTGATATGATTTCGCATTTTAAAGATAGAGATACAACAAGACCAGTTCATAGTGAAGGTCAAGGAAGAAATGGTGGAACAGATACAGATAGTAATATGTATCCAAATATAGATACAGTTAAAAGTAAGGCTGGAGAAGGTAAGATGCCATATGTCCTTTGTGAATATTCTCATGCTATGGGTAATGCCGTAGGTAATCTAAAGGAATATTGGGATGCTATAAGAAGTGGAGATAATATGCTTGGTGCATTTGTTTGGGATTGGGTTGACCAATCTAGGGCTAAGTCATTAGATGATCTTCCTAAGAGTTATAGAGTCACAGATAAAAGTATTCTTAATGCATCAGGTACAGTTTATGGAAGTAATGAAGTAAAGGATGCCGGTGAAGGTTCTTTAACAGGAAAATCCTTTGATGGATATACAGTAATGTCTAAAGATAATAATGCTAAATATAATGAAGTTTTATCTGGACAAGGAGCAGAATTTACTTTTGAAGCAATTGTAAATCCAAGCTCTACTGCAAAAAATAGTGTAATGCTTGCAAAGGGAGATTTACAAGTTGCTTTAAAGACTCAAAGCTCAGGTTCAGGATTAGAGTTCTTTGTATACAATAATGGTTCATGGATATCTTGTACAGCTGATTTTCCAGAAAATTGGGTTGGGAATTGGCATCAAGTAGCAGGGACTTATGACGGACAAAATTTAAAATTATATTGTGATGGAAAATTATTAAATACTAGACAATATAATGGTTCAATTTCAGCAAATAATGATGCTATAGGTGTTGGATATGATGTAACTCATGGAAGAGAATTTAGTGGAGATATGTCACTTGCACGTATTTATAATAAGGCTTTAACTGCAGAAGAGTTAATGGCTCAAAATAGTGTAACTCCAGCTATAAATGAAAGTTCAGAAAATGTTGTGTTATGGGTTGATTATGCTACAGGGCTTCAAGAATTACCATCTGAATATTGGGATTACTATTCAACTACTGATGAACATCAAGATTTATATAATGATTATATGGATGGTAAATTCTTTGGATATGGAGGAGACTATGGTGATAAGCCAAATTCAGGATCTTTTTGTGTTAATGGGTTAGTATCACCAGATAGAGATGTTCAACCAGAACTTTATGAAGTTAAGTACCAATATCAGAATTTCTGGTTTACAGCTGATGAAAATGAAATTCTTAATGGATATGTTAGCATTTATAACGAAAGTAGCTTTAGTAATTTAAATGAATATGATGTTACTTGGCAATTATTAGAGGATGGCAATGTTGTTGACGAGGGAATTATAAATGAAAGTGTTGAAGCTAGAGAAACTAAGGAAATAAAGATTCCTTATAATATGCCAACAGAAATTAAGGATGGAGCAGAATATTATTTAAATATATCAGTTAAATTAAAGAAGGATACATTATATGCTAAAGCAGGACATGAGGTATCTTATGAACAATTTAAAGTTCCAGCACAAGTAGCCATGGTTAAGCCAGAGATTAGTAGTTACAGTTGATGATAGTTCAGAAAATGTAATTACAGTATCAGGTGAAGGTTTCTCATTTGAAATAGATAAGGCTACGGGCTTAATGGGTAATTACCTATTTAATGGCGAAGTTTTAGTTGAGGAAGGTCCAAAACCAAACTTTTTCAGAGCTAAATTAAATAATGATGCTGGTTATGATACGAATTGGAGAAATGCTACTAATGATATAGAGGTTAATTCAATAGAAACTTCTAAATTAGAAGATGGCAGAACAGTTATTACTTCAAAGCTTACTTTAAAAAGTGTTAATAATGCAATAGAAACTATAGTCTACACTATTAATGGTAATGGTGAAGTTACAGTTAATATGAGTATTGATGCAGTAGGCAATGGAATGGGAAGATATCCTAAGGTAGGTTCTACAATGGTATTGCCAGAAGGATATGAAAATGTAACTTGGTATGGTGATGGTCCCGTTGAATCTTATCAAGATAGAAATACTTTTGCTACAGTTGGATTATATAATGAAACTGTAAGTAACTTCTTCTATCCATTTTTAGAAACTCAAGATACAGGTAACTTAACTGGAGTTAAGTGGATTTCTGTTGAGAATGAAAATAGCAATAATGGATTATTAGTTGCAGGCAAGGATCAGTTAGAAGCTAGCGCACTTCATTTTACGGCAGAAGATCTTAATGATGCAAATCATCCATATGAATTAGGTGGACCAAGGGCAGAAACAATTTTAACTATAGATTATAAGTCACAAGGTAATGGTAATTCAAGCTGTGGGCCAGAGGTTTTAGATGCTTATAGGTTATATAATGATAAAGTTTATAGTTATGAATATACTATGGTTCCATATACTAAAAATCAAGATAAGATGGAATTAAGTAAGGGATGGAGAAATATTGTTTTGATAAGGAAGAATTTGATAAGCAAACAGCGCAAGTTGTAATTGATTCTATAGATAAGTTATTCATTTATTCTTACTCTCAATATGATGAGGTTATGGACTTAAAGTCAGCTTATGATAAGTTAAGTGATAGTCAAAAAGCTTTAGTAACTAATTATGATAAATTAACTGAAGCTATAAGTAAAGTTGAAGCTATGGAAGGGCAAGATCCAGCTTATATAAGAGACTTAAGTTTAAATGAAATTAATCCAATAATAACTACTACATCTAAGTTATATAAAGATGAAACTGTAGGAGTTAAACTTTCAGGTAAGTTACAGCTTAATAATAATAATAAAGGTACTGATGGTGCTGATATATTTAATAGTATATTTGCAGGTAAAAATGATTTTACTGTAGAGGTTTGGGTAAATCCAACTAGAACAGATATGCATTATAATATGATTATGGGTAAAGGTGATAGTAACTTTGGATTAAGAACTAGAGATAACTTAAATGGAAGTATAATTTTAGATTTCTTTATTAAGGCTACTGATGGAAACTGGTATACTGTTGAAAAAACTATTAATGTTCCAGATAATTGGATAGAAAACTGGCAACAAATAGTTGCAACTTATACAGGTAATGAGCTTAAGATTTACTTAAATGGTGAATTAATGGGTACATCTAATGAGAGAAGTACAGGAGGATTAGCTACTAATAATCAATCATTATGGCTTGGATATTGTCCTGAAACTAGTAGAAATAGTTCTTATGAAATAGGTGCTGCAAGAGTTTATAATAGAGCTTTAACAGATACTGAAGTAAAAGCCCAAAAGAATGGATTTATAGGAGAAACAGAATATGCAGTATTACCAACTGATGATTCTGTAGCAATGTGGTTGGATATGAAAAATATAGTTACTCCAGTAGTTACAGTTGATAAGAGTGAATTAATTAATATTTATAATTTAGTTAAGGATTACAATAGTACAGGTTATACAGAAGCTAGTTTTGCAATATTTACAGAAGCCTTAAATAATGCTAAGGCTATAATTGATAATACAGATGCAACTACTGAAGAGGTAGCTAATGCTATTAAATCTCTTAATGAAGCTATAGATGGACTTGAAACTATAGTTAATAAAGAAGGGTTAGAAGCTATTATTAATACTGCTAGGGATAAACTAAACAATTCATCTAATTTAACAGGTGCTTCAATTGCTTCATTACAATCTGCTATTGCTGAAGGAGAAGGTGTATTAAATAATATTGCAGCAACTGAAGCTGAAGTTGAAGCTGCAATAACAAGGTTAGTAAATGTTTTAAATAATCTAGATACTATTATTAATAAAGGATCCCTACAAGAGTTAATAAATAGTGCAGAAAGTAATTATAATGAAAAACTTTATACGCCTATATCTTATAAAGTACTAACTAGTGCAGTTGAAGAGGCTAAAAAAATAATAGATATAGAAAATCCATCAGAAGAAGCTGTAATTTCAAGCTACAACAGTATATTAGATGCTATAAGTAATCTAGTTGTAAGGGCAAATACTGTAGCTTTAAGTGATGCTATAGAGAGAGGGAATTTAATTTTAGCTAATATAGACAATTATGATAGTCAAACTGTAATTGGACTTGAGGATATAATTGCAAATGCAGAAATAGTATTAAATAATGCAAATGCCACTCAAGCTGAAATAAATGAAGAAACTACTAAGGTTAATGTAGCAATTGCTAAGGCACAATTAAAGCCAAGTAAAGCAGGATTAATTGAAAGAGTTGAATATGTTAAAAGTTTAGATTTAACTTTATATACTAATGCAACAGTAGAAAATTTACAAAAAGTATTAAAGGTTGCTGAAGTGGTAATTGAAGACGTTAATGCAACAAATAAGATGATAGAAAATGCAACAAAAGAGCTTAACAATGCCATTTCTGGATTAAAGCTTAAAACTGATAAAGTAGCATTAAAGTATGTTATAGATTATGCTAATTATCAAGTTTCTATAGGAGCTTTAGAAGATTTAGTTCCAATAGTTAAAAAAGAGTTTACAGAGGCGTTAAAAGAAGCTATTGATGTTTACGAAAATGTAAATGCTACAGCTTCTGATATTGACTTATCATATAAGAGATTGTTTAATGCTATAACTATGCTAGAGTTCAAGGCTGGAAATAAGGAAGAGCTTCAAGCACTTGTTACTTTAGTAGAAGCTTTAGACGAAAAAGAGTATACAGAAGAAACTTGGGGAAATTTAGTTGTTGCGATAGCAAAAGCTAATGAGGTAATTGCTGATGAAAATGCACTTCAGTATGAGGTTGATGAAGCTGTTGAAGCTTTAAAAGAAGCTGTAGCTAATTTGGAAAAGGTTGAGGTAAATAAAGATGCCTTAAATGCTCTTGTAAATTTAGTTAAAGATAAGAAGGAAGAGGAATATATAGCTTCAACATGGGAAGTGTTTAATAAAGCATTAAGTAATGCAAATAAGGTATTAGAAAATTCAAAGGCAACTGTTGAAGAAGTAGATGAAGCATATAATAGTTTATTAAGATCATATTTAAAATTAAGGCTTAATCCAGATAAATCAAAGTTAGAAGAATTAATAAATAAAGCTAATAGTATTGATTTATCAATTTATACTGAAGAATCATAAAGTAGAGTTAGAGCAGCTGTAGCTGAGGCTAAAAAGATAGTAGCAAGCAATGAAGCAGAAAAGGAAGACGTAGAAAAAGCAGTTAAAAATTTAGAAGTTGCTTTAAGCAGCTTAACAGAAAAGAATGATGGAGCAAATACTGAGATAAGTAATGGATCAAATAATAATGGGAATGAGGACAAGGATATTGCATCAAATACTACTTCATCAAACTCAAGCAATTCAAGCAATTCAAGCAATTCAAGTAATTCAAATAAGACAGGAAACTTGCCAAAAACAGGTGGAGCAAGTGGAGTAATGGCAGCATTAATTGGATTAACTACAATAATAGGTGGTGCTTTTTCACTTAAAAAGAAAAAATAATTAGGTTAAAACAAAAAAAGATGTAGAAAGATTTGTATTTTACAAATCTTTTTACATCTTAACTTTTATTTGAAATAGTTTAAAAAAATATTATATCATTTTTAAATGTATTTGATTACTAACATGAGTTTGGAATAACTTTTTTATATTTACACCATAATTCATTAGTGCCCCACCTGAAAATACTTCATTAGTTTGAAGACTCATATAAATGGCATCTTCAATTAATCCTTTTAATTTAAGTCTTTTTAAGTTATTAATATTCTCAAGTGATAATCCATTAAAAGTAAGTAAAACTTCATTCTTATCTTTAGATACTGCCTCAAAACATTCTACATTGGCATTTCTAGAAAGGTTATTTAATTTAAAATATTTAACATCTTTTACAAAATTACTGGTAACGTTACCTGGATTTCTTCTAGCAGATTCGTTATTTGATGCTCCTTCGTTAATATTCATATATATCATATCAAATATATTATTATTTTCTATAATGCTTATTCCCATTGTAATATGCCCCCTATTATATGTTTATTTATTTAAACCGATACTTTAATCAGATATCAAACTTTCTTGTTAACGTTTACTTATATAATATAGTATTTTACTAATATAATCAAGGGTTTTAATAATATATGTATAATTTTCAGAGGAAATGTATAATTTTTATAGTTAAATTTGTATATAATGTTTAAAAATATATCAGAGTAAATATTAAATTTAAGAGAGCGTATAAGATTGTATAGACAAGTACACGCTCATTAGTATTTTAAGTGAATTTTATATAGGGACATTCATTACCATCTTTATCATAAAATTTAATTTCTAATTCTGTACTTTTTTCATTATCAAAAAATCTATGGAAATCAGTAAGTTCATTTGCTTTTACAAATTTAGGGAAGGGCACTATAAAGTAATCATCCTCTACTATGTTTTCAATATATTTTGTACCATTAAAATTAATTTCAATAATATTAGCATCTTTATTTTTACCAAAGGCTACTCCAGAAATAAGATTGTTTTCAATTAGTGTCATAACAGAATAATCACCACTTGCTATTTGAAAGCTAGAATTGAACTTCTCATCATACCATCTGTTATTAAAAAAACGCTTAAGATTTTTCAATTCTATAAATTCACCATTATCAGTAAGTAAAAATTTATAATTTTCAAAATCACGAGCTGTTTTATAGTTTTCAAAAGTATCCCCCCCAAGGACTTCAACTGCTAATTCCTCATTAGAAAGATTGCCTGGAATAGTTTCATTATATAATAATCCAAAAG
>OHDD01001300.1_pt1 | contig 10565 bp, 9 predicted proteins | sample 1566941 | NCBI WGS metagenome assembly OHDD01 (sample SAMEA3879580, study PRJEB24766) | human gut metagenome | biome: human-associated habitat; feature: feces | place: USA | collected 1985/1987 | reverse complement strand
GCCCCGCTGATGCCCTCGCCCCCCACGGCAGCTATCTGCTCCATCAGCTCCGTCAGCTTGCGCCCGTCCAAAGAGAGGATGCACAGGCGGTTCTCGAACGGGGCTATTTCCAACACATCTCCATACGTCACCTTACCCTTAGGCATTGTACTCCTCAACCCGCCGATATTACACAGACCGATATCGGCCATCTTGCCCACCCGGAGCGACCCCTCACGCAACACGTCGGCCACAAAATTAGACAAAAGGCTCTCGGGACGGTCTGCCCGCATAGCCACTTCGCTCTCTCCCAACACCGGCGACATCATACTGTCCACGGCATGACGGTAGGGAGCCACCACGCGCACCGCACCGCTATCGGGCCTGGCGTCCAGACGGTTCGTCACCTCATAGCGTCCGGCTTTCACCTCTTCCAGTTCGTAACGCTGGGCAAACGTAGCCACCGACCATCCGCAACATGCGGATAAAAGCAAAAATCTGAATGTTCTCATCACATCGAAATTATATTCCACTCCAAAATTACAGAAAAAAGCCACATAATCTGTCATTTCATCCGAAAAAAGAAACGGGAGCGGTTGGTTAATTCGCAAAATAGCCGTACCTTTGCACCGCTTTCCGTACAATCGCTGGCAGGATGCAGAGTTCCCTGTTATGTTGTACTGGGACGACAAACAATTTAATGATTAAAACAAACAATGGCAGATTTAATTAAAATTGCAGAAGAAGCGTTTGCTACCGGTAAGGAACATCCCAAATTCAAAGCAGGCGACACCGTTACCGTAGCATATAAAATCGTCGAAGGTAACAAAGAGCGTATCCAGCAATTCCGCGGAGATGTTATCCGTATCTCGGGTCACGGTAACAAAAAGCGTTTCACGGTTCGTAAAATGTCGGGTAATGTAGGTGTGGAAAGAATTTTCCCCATCGAGTCGCCTTTCATCGAAGAGATTGTAGTGAACCGTCGCGGTAAAGTACGTCGCGCTAAATTGTACTACCTGCGTGCTCTTACCGGTAAGAAAGCAAGAATTAAAGAAAAAAGAGTTAACGGTTAATCCCAAACTCCTATTTCTAAATAAAAAAGGGAAGCCGATTGATTCGGTTTCCCTTTTTTAATGTCTCAAATACCTCATCCCACGGAATGGAATTATTCGTCTTACGGAACGGACAAATGTCCCTTCACCCGCTATCCCGTATGAATAAAAAATGCGAAAAGCAAAGGGAGTACAAGCAAACCTGCATTTTCTACAAGCATTTTCTTTTTTCGTGGGATTAATAAAGATTTTTCATTATAGTGAAAAAAACGTTTGATACGGTTGAAAACTTTGTTTGGTGTATATCCCAAAAAATACCGCCCAGCCGAGAAATTATATTCCGGCTGGGCGGCTATATTTTCAATCAAAGACTGAGCTTATTTAATATCTCTCAACTCCCAGCCCAACGCACTGGCTCCCAGCACAGCAGCATCAGAGTCTTTCAGTTCGGACATCATCAATTTGGCCTTGCCCTTGTAAATCATCAGGATATTGTCATCAATAGCTTTTTGGATAGGCTTGAAGATGTAATCTCCGGACTTAGCCAACCCACCGAACAGAATAATTGCTTCGGGACTGGAGAAAGCAATGAAGTCTGCAATAGCCTCTCCCAGAATAGTACCGGTAAAGTCAAAAATATCCTGTGCCAGCTTGTCACCCTGAACGGCTGCATCGTATACATCTTTAGAGGTGATGTTTTCGGCCGGAATGGAACGCAACAAACTCGGTTCGGTACGTGCAGTGAGGAACTCACGTGCAGTACGCGCCACACCGGTAGCCGAACAGTAAGTTTCCAGACAGCCGTGGCGACCGCATCCGCAGAGACGACCGTTTTCGCGACGTATGATAGTATGTCCCAACTCTCCGGCAAAACCGTCGTGTCCGTATACCATTTGTCCGTTGATAACGATACCGCTGCCTACACCCGTACCCAGCGTTATCATGATGAAATCTTTCATACCGCGTGCAGCGCCGTAGGTCATTTCACCGATAGCGGCGGCATTGGCGTCATTGGTCAGTGCCGTAGGGATGCCCAAACGTTCTTCAAACATGGCTGCCAAAGGAATTACTCCTTTCCACGGAAGATTCGGGGCAAACTCGATTGTACCGCTGTAATAGTTGCCGTTAGGAGCACCGATACCGATACCTTTTATTTTATCAACACCGCCATTCGCGATAATCAGCGGAAGAAGATTCTTGCATACTTCGTCTACGTAATTGTCCGCCTCATCATAAGCTCCCGTCTTGATGGAACCACTTGCAAGAATAGTGCCACGTGCATCTACGATACCAAAGACGGTGTTCGTTCCGCCTATGTCAATCCCCACTACATAGGGTTTTTCCATGTTTGAATTCATGATATTTACTTTTTTGTTTAAAGGGTTAGTTATAACATTAATGGTTACAAATTACACAAAGAAAAACGACACTGCAAAATCTTTTTTTAAAAAACTTCACGTCAATTGCAACTTTTCGTCACATAGCTGCGTCTAATAGTTAAAATCAATAAGAACAAAGCTATAAACAGGAAAAACGTGATACAACTGAAAGACATCAACAAGACCTATAATAACGGAGCACCGCTACACGTACTCAAAGGCATCGACCTTGATATCCGAAAAGGAGAGTTCGTCTCTATTATGGGAGCGTCAGGCTCCGGAAAATCCACGCTCCTCAACATCTTAGGCATTCTGGACAACTACGATACAGGAGAATATTACCTGAACGGTACGCTTATCAAGAACCTGAGCGAAAACAAAGCCGCCGAATACCGCAACCGTATGATTGGCTTTATCTTCCAGTCATTCAATCTGATTTCCTTCAAGGATGCGGTAGAGAATGTGGCTCTTCCTCTCTTCTATCAAGGAGTAAGCCGCCGGAAGCGTAACGATATGGCGTTGGAATATCTGGAACGCCTGGGGCTGAAAGAGTGGGCTCACCACATGCCCAACGAAATGTCCGGCGGACAGAAGCAGCGTGTAGCCATTGCCCGTGCATTGATTACCCACCCCCAGATTATCCTTGCCGACGAACCGACCGGTGCTCTCGACAGCAAGACTTCCGTAGAGGTCATGCAAATTCTGAAAGACTTGCATGAAACGGGCATGACCATCGTGGTCGTAACCCACGAGAGCGGCGTTGCCAATCAGACAGACAAGATTATCCACATTAAAGACGGTGTGATAGGAAGCATTGAAGAGAACCTGAATCACGACGCATCGCCATTCGGCAAGGACGGTTTCATGAAATAACGGACACTGCCGCGTCATTACATTAATCTCCTATCGCTTTATAACATCACTTACAGTAATCATGATAGACCTTTGGCAAGAAATATACGGTACAATCAAGCGTAACAAGTTGCGCACGTTCCTCACCGGTTTTGCAGTGGCGTGGGGCATCTTTATGCTTATCGTACTGCTGGGAGCAGGCAACGGCATCATCCATGCTTTCGAACAAAACGCATCCGAACGCGCATTGAACTCCATCCGCCTGGGCGGTGGCTGGACCACCCAATCGTACGAAGGCTTGAAAGAAGGACGGCGTATCCAACTGGAAAACAAAGACCTCGCCGCAACCGAAAAATACTTTCCCGACAATATCATCACTGCCGGCGCCACCCTGCGGCAGGGAGATGTAAACATCAGCTTCGGACAAGAATACATCAATATCTCGCTGATGGGCGTACACCCGAACTACGTAGAGTCCGAAGCCATCAAGACCGCAAGCGGACGCTTTATCAACCGGAACGATGTGAAAGAACGGCGGAAAGTTATCATTCTTCATAAAAAGTCGGCAGAAATTCTTTTCGGAAAGTCACGTACGGAACCAGTCGGCCGGTTTGTCAATGCAGGCGGTGTAGCCTACCGGGTAGTCGGATTGTACGAAGACCAGGGAGACCAAAGCAGCCTGGCCTTTATCCCCTTCTCCACCATGCAAACCATCTATAACAAAGGCGATAAACTCAACAACATCATCTTCACCACCAAAAATCTGACGAGCGAAGCGGCCAACGAAACCTTTGAGAAAGAGTACCGTAAAGTCATTGCCGCCAACCACCGTTTCGACCCGGAAGATGAAGGCGCAATATGGATATGGAACCGCTTTACACAATACATACAGACACAGAACGTAGCCGGCTTGTTGCGTACCGCCATTTGGGTGATAGGTATTTTTACCCTGCTGAGCGGCATCGTAGGCGTATCGAATATCATGCTGATTACCGTCAAGGAACGCACACGCGAGTTCGGTATACGCAAAGCGCTGGGTGCAAAGCCTTTTTCCATCCTTCGGCTGATTATTGTGGAAAGCGTTACGATTACCACTTTTTTCGGCTACATCGGCATGGTGGCAGGCATCGGAGTAACGGAATGGATGAATTCCGCCTTCGGCACACAAACAGCGGATGCGGGTATGTTTCAAGCCAGGATGTTCACGGACCCCACAGTGGATATCGGCATTGCCATACAGGCTACATTGACCCTGATTGTCGCAGGTACGCTTGCCGGATTCTTCCCGGCTAAAAAGGCGGTAAGCATCAGTCCCATCGAAGCACTTAGAGCAGATTAAACGATTATGAGAATAGACATGGATACATGCGAGGAAATCCTCGTTACGATAACAAGAAACAAGACACGCAGTCTGCTGACGGCATTCGGTGTATTCTGGGGCATCTTCATGCTTGTGGCACTTATTGGCGGCGGACAAGGCATGCAGGAACAAATGAAAGCGCAATTTGAAGGTTTCGCTACAAACTCCGGATTTATTGCAGCGCAAAAGACAAGCGAGGCCTACAAAGGATTTCGTAAAGGACGCTGGTGGGACCTGGAAATGGAAGATGTAGAACGGGTACGCAGCATCGACGGAATAAAAACGGCCACTCCTTCATTTGCCTTATGGGGACAGACAGCCGTTTACGGAGAAAACAAATACGAATGCAGCGTCAAAGGTCTATACCCCGAATATGAACAGATAGAACATCAGGAAATGACGTACGGCCGCTTTATCAATGACGTGGATATACGTGAGGCGCGCAAGGTATGCGTCATTGGCAAACGCGTGTACGAAAGCCTCTTCAAGCCGGGCGAGGACCCTTGCGGAAAATATATCAGGGTAAACGGCATTTATTACCGTGTTATCGGCATGTGCTCTTCCGAGGGTAATGTGAACATACAGGGACAGGCTTCGGAAGCGGTTACCCTACCCTTCACAACGATGCAGCAGACATATAATCTGGGACAAAGAATAGATGTAGTCTGTTTTATCATGAAACCGGGAGTGAAAGTTAAGGACGTAGAACCGGAAATAGAGCATCGCATCAAAGCCGCCCATTACATCTCGCCGGACGACAAACAGGCAATCATGTTCCTCAATGCAGAAGCCATGTTTTCCATGATGGACACACTGATGACAGGTACCCGCATCCTTATCTGGATGGTGGGCTTGGGAACCTTGTTTGCCGGAGCTATCGGCGTATCCAATATCATGATGGTAACGGTAAAGGAACGCACTACGGAAATAGGCATACGGCGTGCCATCGGTGCCCGTCCCAAAGATATTCTGCAACAAATCCTTTCGGAAAGTATGGTACTGACTACCGTAGCCGGCATGGCAGGTATCTCTTTTGCCGTACTTATACTGCAAATACTGGAAAGCGCAGCGAATGATCCCGGAGTCATCAAGACCCATTATCAAGTCTCCTTCGGACTGGCTATCGGCACTTGCGCCCTTCTCATTGCATTAGGGATGCTGGCAGGACTGGCACCTGCTTACCGCGCAATGGCCATCAAACCTATCGAAGCGATAAGGGATGAGTAAAAAACGGCAAGGTAACAGACTGATAAAACGATAGAAAAATAAAACAATAATACAATAAAGATGAAAACAAAGAAGTATCTGAAAATCGCATCACTGGCGGTAGTAGCTGCCATATTTATCTGGACATTCGTGTTTTTGTACCGGAAATCCCAGCCCACTGTAAAGGTATATGAGACCATCGTTCCAGAAACAGCCGATTTGGAAAAGACAACCGTAGCCACCGGAAAAGTGGAGCCCAGAGATGAAGTGCTTATCAAGCCGCAAATATCCGGTATCATTTCCGAAGTATATAAAGAAGCCGGACAAAGCGTCAAGCAAGGCGAAGTGATTGCCAAAGTAAAGGTTATCCCCGAACTGGGCACGCTGAACTCTGCCGAAAGCCGCGTCCGTCTGGCAGAAATCAATGCCAAACAAGCCGAAACGGACTTTGCCCGTGTCGAGAAGTTGTTTAATGACAAACTCATCAGCAACGAAGAATACGAAAAGGGGGAAGTGAACGTAAAACAGGCACGGGAGGAATTGCAAACAGCCAAAGACAATCTGGAAATCGTAAAGGAAGGTATCACCAAGAACAGCGCTTCATTCAGCAGCACATTGATTCGTTCCACCATTACCGGACTGATTCTGGACGTACCTATCAAAGTCGGCAACTCCGTTATCATGAGCAATACGTTCAACGACGGAACAACAATCGCCACGGTTGCCAATATGAATGACCTCATCTTCCGGGGCAACCTGGATGAGACCGAGGTAGGCCGCGTACACGAAGGCATGCCGGTAAAGCTGACTATCGGTGCATTGCAAAACCTCTCGTTCAACGCCGTACTGGAATACATATCTCCGAAAGGCGTAGAAGAAAACGGAGCCAACCAATTCGAAATCAAAGCGGCCATCCAGGCGCCGGACAGCGTACAAATCCGTTCCGGCTATTCCGCCAATGCGGAAATTGTGCTGGAACGTGCCCTCAAGACGCTCGCCCTGCCGGAAAGTACGGTTGAATTCAGTGGAGACAGCACCTTTGTATATGTACTGACCGACAGTGTACCTCAACAGAAGTTCAAACGCCAACAGATAGAAGTAGGCATGAGCGACGGTATCAAAATTGCCGTCAAAAGCGGCCTGACTGCCAAAGACAAAGTGCGTGGCGCTGAGAAAAAAGATAAATAACCGTTATACTTAGAAGAAGCAAAAACGCCATGAAAAAAAAGATACTTATATATATGGCCGTTCTGGCTTGCATACAAGTTCAGGCGCAAGACCGCTGGTCGCTACGGCAATGTATAGACTACGCCATCGAGCATAATATCGACATCCGCCGGACAGCCAATGCAGCCGAACAAAGCAATGTTGAAGTGAATACCGCTAAATGGGCACGACTGCCGAACCTTAATGCCAGTGCCGGACAAAACTGGAACTGGGGACGCACGCAGACCGCTATCAAGGATGAGAGTACCGGTGATTACTCCACCGTATATGTCAACACAGGCAGTCACGGTACAAATATGTCCGTTTCCACCAATATTCCACTGTTTACCGGACTCGAGATACCCAACCAGTATGCTTTGGCCAAATTAAACCTAAAAGCCGCTCTTGCCGACTTGGAGAAAGCCAAAGAAGATATCTCCATCAATATAGCCTCAGCCTACTTACAGGTACTGTTCAACGAAGAACTGCACCGGGTTTCTTTAGGACAAGTAGAACTGAGCAAAGAACAATGCAACCGCATAGAGCGGCTGGCAGAAGTAGGGAAAGCCTCTCCGGCAGAAGTTGCCGAAGCCAAAGCACGTGTAGCGCAGGATGAGATGAATGCGGTACAGACGGGCAATAACTATCAACTGGCATTGCTCGACCTCAGCCAGCTTATCGAACTGGAAACACCAAAAGGTTTCCTCTTGGAAAATCCTGCCGTAACAATAGAACTTATCCCATTGGCTTCTCCGGACGAAATATATCAGTTAGCATTAGGTTGCAAGGCCTCAATACAAGCTGCACAGTATCGTCTGGAAGGAAGTAAACACAGTATCCGAATCGCCCAAAGCGGTTACTATCCGCAACTGACTCTCAGCGGGAGTCTCGGTACGAATTATTATTCGACAATCAACCGCACTTTCAGCCAGCAAATGAGTGATAATTTCAACAAATACATCGGTTTTAATCTGAGTGTTCCCATCTTTAACAGACTGGCTACACGCAACCGGGTACGTACAGCCCGCCTGCAACGTGAAAACTACTCCTTGCAACTGGATAATGCCAAGAAGGACCTCTACAAAGAAATTCAGCAGGCATGGTACAATGCGGCAGCATCCGAAAGCAAGTACACAAGCAGCAGCGCGGCAGCCTCGGCAAGCGAAGCATCGTTTAAGCTGATGAGCGAGAAATACGAAAACGGGAAAGCGAACGCCGTAGAATACAATGAGGCCAAGCAGAACCTGATGAAAGCACAATCCGATGAACTACAAGCCAAATACGAGTACCTGTTCCGTACCAAGATACTGGACTTTTATAAAGGAGAGCCTATCGAATAAATATAATTTTAGTTGTTGTGTGTTTGTAAGGAGATGAACACTTTTTATTTATTTTCTTTTCAGGCACGGACTACATGGAAAACACAGATTTTCTTTACTTCTTTTTCCGTGAATTCCGTGCCTGAAAGAAATCATCAGGTATATTGAAGTATCCCCCGTTTATCAGTTATAAATACACATGGATAAGCGTTTAATTTCGTCTTGACGCTTCTTTACCTCTTTCTGACGAACGGGAAGAAGAACGTATTGTACGCGTAGAGGATGAAGAAGAGTTGCTGCGTCGTCTTATGCTTTCGTTTTCCTTCTGAATACTCTGCCCGCGTTTAGGAGCATTTACTTCCTTCTTAGTATCGGAACGGCGTACCGGACTGTTGGTAGCAGGACGGCGATTGGACTGTTCCACGTTAGGGCGCGTACCGGAATTGGGACGGATATGAACCGAACCGAAATCCGAACGCCGGCTCGTATGGTACGATTTATTATCACGGATACGGAAAGAGCCGTTATAGGTAGGATAGTTATGTCTGCCCCGGTAATAGCTTACATTATAATAATGAACACGGTTATGTCCGCCACAGTAAGTACGATAATGATAAGGACGCGGATAGTAGAAATGATTCGGATTGGTATAAGTAACATAAATCCGGAAAGACCAATGCCCGCCACTCACATAAATCGGACGGAAGAAGTAGGCAGCCTGCATGAAACGGGAATACTGTCTGCGGCTCAATACCCAGCGTAAATCGTCATTGCGTATATCCAGATAATCGTAATACCGATTCAACGCCCATTCTTCACCCCTCAGCACATCATCCATCAGATAACGTACACCTGAAATAAAGTCATAATTAATTTCATATACATCATTATACTGAGCCGTATTCAGATTCAGTTCATAAGCCATCTTATCCGTAAGAAAGCGTGTTTCTTTACGCACTTTACTGTTACTCATGGCCGCATGGCAGACAGCAGTACTCATTATTACGGCAAATAACATAAATAATATTCGTTTCATGGCAGCGTTCTTTACAAGTTTATATTCCATCATTTTAGTAAAAACAAAAATAGGGGAATATTTTCCCCCATCCTTCTGTTTCTCTCTAATATGTTATAGGGAAAACCCTATTGCAGGTAGGAATTAGAGTTTTTTTGCCAGTTCAATCCCATTTTCCTGCAGCGATACCAGATGTTTTTTGTATAAATCGCCAACTGCTTTTTTAAAGGTTTTCTTGCTGACACCGAATGTATCGTAAATCTCTTCGGCAGGGCTCTTGTCATGCAAAGTGATGTGTCCGCCCTGCTCACGGATATAATCCAATAAGGTAGCAGCAAAGTCTTCCACCTTGCCCTGCCCCGGTTTCTGAAGTATCAGGTCAATCTTTCCATCCTCGCGAACCTGCTTTACATAAGCCTTCAATGTCATGCCTGTATGCAGAGGTTGAAATATCTCGCTTTCATACAGCAAACCGCTATATCGGTTTTCAATAATAGCCTTAAAACCTAAATCAGTCTTCTGCCAGATAAGTATGCTAACTTCCTGACCGGGTTCATAAGGCGCTTTTTCTTTCGAAAGATAACGGTCCACTTTGGCAGAGGCTACAATCCGGTAACTCTCATCATCCAGATGAGCATGGATTACATATTGCTTCCCAACCTGCATCTTCATTTTCTGTTCACGGAAAGGAACAAACAAATCTTTCATCAATCCCCAGTTAAGGAAAGCGCCGTATTGATTTATCCATGCCACTTCCAAACAGGCAAACTCACCGACCTGTACTAATGGTGTCAGTGTGGTAGCTACCAACCGTTCCTCGTTATCCAGGTAGATAAACACAGTCAGTTCATCTCCCGGCTTGCAGTTTTCGGGCACATAACGCGACGGAAGCAGAATTTCTCCTTCTTCACCACCATCCAGATACATGCCGAAATCAACCTCTTTCACCACCCTCAAGGTATTGAACTTTCCTAACTCTATACTCATACAAATTATATTTCGTAATATTTATAACAAGAACGATACGCAATAGAACACAGCCTATTCCGGCATCCTGCGCAAAGATAGCGAAAGGTGAGCGCAATACCAAGCCAAAAGTCCGCTTTTGAGCGCGGGTACTGCCGAGCCGCGTCCTACCTTATACAAATTTAGATATAAATCACGATTTATATGCCAGTGGGATATGAAAAAATCAAG
>OHDD01001298.1_pt1 | contig 10577 bp, 10 predicted proteins | sample 1566941 | NCBI WGS metagenome assembly OHDD01 (sample SAMEA3879580, study PRJEB24766) | human gut metagenome | biome: human-associated habitat; feature: feces | place: USA | collected 1985/1987 | reverse complement strand
CAGCCACTCCCGATTCAGCGTGTCGCTGTCCCCCAGATAGTCAAGCATCCAGTTCAGCGCCGGTGAGGCATCGTTCTGCTGCCACGTCAGGCAGCAGGCGGCATCCGGGAACGGATTTTCCAGCGCCAGCGCAGTCCACTCGCCGCGATCTATCCATGGACGGGCGAAATGGCTCGGCACCATGCCGACGCAGAGTCCTGCCGACAAACAGGTTGCTGATGATTCCCAGTCAGGGACGACTACCCTCTTCTGGTTATCCAGCAACCATGTTGTCCGTTTAGGCAACGAGCGCGAGGTATCCTCCCGCACCAGCGACGGCCAGTTACGCAGGACGTCGTCGCTCAGGGGTCCCTCCATCTTTGCCAGCGGATGATCGCTCGCCACCACGCAGTCCCAGCTCAGCATCCCCATATCGCGGAACGCATAGCGACCGCCGACCGGAATAGATCGCGTTGCGCCAATCGCCAGCTCAACGCGGCCGTCGGCCAGCGCATCCCATACACCATTGAATACTTCCTGAAAGACGATCAGTTCGACGTCGGGAAAATGGCGATAGAAATCGACGATCATCTGACGCATCCGCGCCGGTTTCACAATATCATCCACTGCGATCGACAACTGTCCGCGCCAGCCGTTCGCAATTTGCTGACACTGCTGGCGGGTGATCTGCATTTTTTTGATAACAGAGCGCCCTTCCTGTAAAAACCAGACCCCGGCGGGGGTCAACTCCACATCACGATGGCGACGCTCAAATAAGGGAACGGCGAGCCACTCTTCGAGCTGACGCACGGTATAGCTGACCGCGGAAGGCACCCGGTGAAGCTCCTGCGCGGCCGCGCTGAAGCTGCCGTTACGGGCGACGGCATCAACCACTTCCAGAGAGTATTCAGACCACATTTTCTGCCTGCAAAATTTTTGAATGCATGTGACAAATATTAGCGTTTCACAAGCCACAATGCACTCCCTACACTCTGCGGCATCGTACCTGTACACCAACTATGAGAACGTTATGTCACAACCCGGGAAAGGATTTTTAGTCTGGCTGGCCGGCCTGAGCGTGCTGGGCTTTCTGGCCACCGATATGTACCTGCCGGCGTTTGCCGCCATGCAGCAGGATCTCAACACCTCCGCCGCCTCCATTAGCGCCAGCCTGAGCCTGTTCCTCGCCGGCTTCGCGCTGGGCCAGCTGTTCTGGGGACCGCTGTCGGACCGCTATGGACGTAAACCGGTGCTGCTGAGCGGCCTGGCGATTTTCGCGGCCGGCTGTCTGGGGATGCTGTGGGTGCACAACGCCACCCTGATGTTGGCGCTGCGCTTTCTGCAGGCGATTGGCGTCTGTGCCGCGGCCGTTACCTGGCAGGCGATGGTCGCCGATTACTATCCTGCCCAGCGCACGAACCGCATCTTCGCCACCATTATGCCGCTGGTAGGACTGTCGCCGGCGCTGGCCCCGCTGCTGGGCAGCTGGCTGCTGGTGCACTTCGAGTGGCAAGCCATCTTCGCCACCCTGTTCGCCATCACTCTGCTGCTGATGCTGCCTGCCCTGCGCCTGAAGGCAGCCGCGAAGTCAGTAGTAGTGACGCAGCAAAAGATCACCTTTCTCGCGCTCCTGCGCTCCCGGGAATACAGCGGCAACGTCCTTATCTACGCCGCCTGTTCCGCCAGCTTCTTCGCCTGGCTTACCGGTTCACCTTTTATCCTGCATGAAATGGGCTATGGCCCAACCGCTATCGGCCTGAGCTATATTCCGCAGACCATCGCCTTTCTGGTGGGAGGCTATGGCTGTCGCGCGCTGCTGCAGAAATGGTCCGGTCAACAGATGCTGCCGTGGCTGCTGGTGATTTTTGCCGTCAGCGTAGCCGCCACCTGGCTGGTGGGCCTGCAAACCCATGCCTCGCTGGTGGCGTTAATGATCCCGTTCTGCATGATGGCGGTGGTCAACGGCGGGATCTACCCCATCGTGGTTGCTCAGGCGCTGAAGCCTTTTCCGCAGGCGACCGGCCGCGCGGCGGCGCTGCAAAATACCCTGCAGCTTGGCCTGTGCTTCCTGACCAGTCTGCTGGTATCCGCGCTGATCGCCACGCCGCTGCTGACCACCACCAGCGTAATGCTGGTTTCGATTGGCTTAGCCGGAATAGGCTATCGCCTGCAGCAGACGCCGGAGCTGACACCCCACTCTTCCCACGCGTAATGCCCGTCGCCAGGGCCCGGACCAGTCGTTAGCATGCTAAGAAATTTTTATTGAAAGCCAGTACTTAGCGTCCTATACTGGATCCGGGTTCACATAAATAGAAAATAGTTACAGATTAACGGATGCAGGATGCCTCCGTTTCACCATGGAAGGCCTTTCGGCAAGGGTTATCTCCCTTCCTCTGTTTACGTCGGATAGCGACTTCACGGATTATCCGTGAGATTTCTCACAAAGCCAAAAAAGCGTCTACGCTGTTTTAAGGTTCTGATCACTTGGGCGTGATGGAGAAGCTATGAGTTCATCGTGTATAGAAGAAGTAAGTGTACCAAATGATGACTGGTACCGGATTGCAGCTGAATTATTAGGCCGTGCGGGAATTGAAATCAATGGCTCCGCGCCGTCCGACCTGCGGGTTAAAAATCCTCTCTTTTTTAAACGGGTTTTGCAGGAAGGTTCGCTGGGTTTAGGCGAAAGCTATATGGACGGCTGGTGGGAATGCGAGCGTCTGGATATATTCTTCCACAAGGTGTTACGCGCCGGGTTGGAAAAGCAGCTCCCACACCATTTCAAAGACACACTCCGCATCGCAGGCGCTCGTCTGTTTAATCTACAAAGTAAAAAACGTGCCTGGATTGTCGGTAAAGAGCACTACGACCTCGGCAACGATCTCTTCAGCCGGATGCTTGATCCCTATATGCAATATTCCTGCGGTTACTGGAAAGAGGCGCAGAGCCTCGAGGCCGCCCAGCAGGCTAAGCTGGATCTCATCTGCCGCAAACTGGAGCTGGAGCCAGGCATGCGGGTACTGGATATTGGCTGTGGATGGGGCGGTCTCGCCGAATATATGGCGCGAAATTATCAGGTCAGCGTCGTGGGTGTAACCATCTCCGCCGAGCAACAAAAAATGGCCCAGGCGCGCTGCGCCGATCTCGATGTAGAGATTCGTCTCCAGGATTATCGCGATCTGCACGACAGCTTTGACCGCATCGTCTCCGTTGGCATGTTTGAGCACGTGGGGCCGAAAAATTACGCTACCTACTTTGAGGTTGCCGACCGTAATTTGAAACCCAACGGCCGCTTTTTACTGCACACCATTGGTTCCAAGGTCACCGACCATAACGTTGACCCGTGGATTGATAAATATATCTTCCCGAACGGCTGCCTGCCTTCCGTGCGTCACATTGCCGAAGCCAGCGAGAAGCATTTTGTGATGGAAGACTGGCACAACTTCGGCGCCGATTATGACACCACCCTGATGGCCTGGTATGAGCGTTTCCTCGCCAGCTGGCCGGAAATTGCCGATAACTATTCTGAGCGTTTCAAACGCATGTTCACCTATTATCTGAACGCCTGCGCCGGCGCCTTCCGCGCCCGCGACATTCAGCTCTGGCAGGTGGTGTTCTCGCGCGGTATTGAACATGGACTGCGCGTCGCCCGTTAAATAACACTCCCCCGCTTATCGGCGGGGGATTTTTTTTTCAGGCTTCATTGACCTTAGCCGCCATCTCTTTCGCGGCCAGCACGCGTTCGACCGTATCGACAACCGCCTGGGTCTGCGGATCAATCTCAATATTGACGCGATCGCCCAGTTTTTTCGCTCCCAGGGTGGTCCGCTGCAGCGTCTCCGGAATAAGATGTACGCAGAAACGGGTCGCCGTCACCTCACCCACCGTCAGACTAATGCCGTCAATACCGATGAATCCTTTATAGAGGATGTATTTCATCAGCGTTGGATCCTGCACTTTAAACCAGATCTGACGGTTATTTTCGGAAGTCAGAATCTTCACGATTTCCGCGGTGGTCATAATGTGGCCGGACATTAAATGCCCGCCGATTTCATCACTAAATTTCGCCGCTCGCTCGACGTTCACTTCATCGCCGACCTGAATATCGCCAAGATTGGTAATCCGCAGCGTCTCTTTCATCAGATCGAAGCTGATGTGCGCGCCGTTGATTTCGGTCACCGTCAGGCAGCAGCCGTTGTTGGCTACCGAGGCGCCGGTTTCCAGCCCCTCCAGCATATGTGCCGGTAACTCAACCACGTGAGTGCGAAAATTGGGTTTATCATCAATGGAGACCACTTTCGCGGTTCCCTGAACAATACCAGTAAACATGTTTGGCTCCTGTTGAAAATCATGACGGTATCATTACCGCTTTCGCTATCGGGAACAATAACAGGAGGGCAAAGCGGTTGCCAGCGCGCTTCGTGCCTCGACTCTTTTTTCACTGGCTTAATAGCCAATCCTCGCTACAATAGACTGGAAATTCCTCATTTTTATCCCCTTGCTGCCAGTTACGGCGGCTTTTTTAGTCTCAAAATAACAACAATTCGAAGGTGTTCACGTGCAGAAGTATTTCGTTGAAGCGCGTCAGTTATTAGCTCTGGCTATACCCGTCATCCTTGCGCAGGTGGCGCAGACGGCGATGGGTTTTGTCGATACCGTGATGGCGGGTGGCTACAGCGCCACGGATATGGCCGCCGTGGCCATCGGGACCTCCATCTGGCTGCCGGCGATCCTCTTCGGCCACGGCCTTCTGCTGGCGCTGACCCCGGTGGTGGCGCAGCTTAACGGATCCGGGCGGCGAGAGCGTATCGCGCCGCAGGTGCGTCAGGGCTTCTGGCTGGCCGGCTTTGTCTCGGTGCTGATCATGGTCGTGCTGTGGAACGCCGGATACATCATCAGCTCCATGCATAACATCGATCCGCTGTTGGCAGAGAAGGCGGTTGGCTACCTGCGCGCGCTGCTGTGGGGCGCTCCGGGCTATCTGTTCTTCCAGGTCGCCCGTAACCAGTGTGAAGGGCTGGCAAAAACCAAGCCCGGGATGGTCATGGGCTTTATTGGATTACTGGTCAACATTCCGGTGAACTATATTTTTATCTATGGTCATTTCGGCATGCCCGAGCTGGGCGGCGTCGGCTGCGGTGTGGCGACGGCCTCCGTTTACTGGGTGATGTTCGCCACCATGCTGTGGTGGGTGCGCCGGGCGCGTACGATGCGCGATATCCGCTGCGTCGAGCGCTTCAGCGGCCCTGATTTTGCCGTCCTGTTACGGCTGGTGCAGCTGGGGCTGCCCATTGCTCTGGCGCTGTTCTTTGAAGTCACTCTGTTTGCTGTCGTCGCGCTGCTGGTCTCCCCGCTCGGGATCATTGACGTCGCTGGTCATCAGATCGCGCTTAATTTCAGCTCGCTGATGTTCGTTCTGCCGCTGTCGCTGGCGGCGGCGGTCACCATTCGCGTCGGCTTCCGCCTTGGCCAGGGCTCAACGATCGATGCCCAGGTTTCGGCCCGCACCGGCGTGGGCGTGGGGGTCTGCCTGGCGGTATTTACCGCTATCTTTACCGTCCTGATGCGTAAGCAGATTGCGCTGCTGTATAACGATAATCCCGAGGTGGTGACGCTGGCCTCGCACCTGATGCTGCTGGCGGCTATCTATCAGATCTCCGACTCTATTCAGGTGATCGGCAGCGGCATTCTGCGCGGCTATAAAGATACGCGGTCTATCTTTTTCATTACCTTTACCGCGTACTGGGTGCTGGGTTTGCCGAGCGGCTATCTGCTGGCGCTGACCGATATGATTGTGCCCCGCATGGGACCTGCCGGTTTCTGGTGCGGATTTATCATCGGTCTGACCTCCGCCGCCATCATGATGATGCTGCGGATGCGTTTTCTGCAGCGCCAGCCTTCCAGCATCATCTTACAGCGCGCTGCGCGCTAACTTGTCTAAGCCCGCCGCTCCGGCGGGCTTTTTCGTTCTTCGCTATAACGGCGCGTTGTACATTCCGTTACTCCCTGACACCAAAGACTCACTGATAGCCTCCCGGCAGGCGCTTATAGTGTTGCCAACAGCCCCGCAGTGGGGTTACTCAAGAAACCAAGTCGAGGATTTCAGAATGAAAAAAGTATTAGCTCTGGTCGTTGCCGCTGCTATGGGTCTGTCATCAGTTGCTTTCGCTGCCGATGCGGCAAGCACCACCCCGAGTGCAGCAGCCAGCCATACTACCGTTCACCATAAGAAACATCACAAAGCGGCCGCGAAACCGGCAGCCGAGCAGAAAGCGCAGGCGGCGAAGAAACACCACAAAGCCGCTGCAAAACCGGCTGCTGAGCAAAAAGCCCAGGCGGCGAAGAAACACCATAAAGCCGCTGCTAAACCGGCAGTAGCGCAGAAAGCGCAGGCGGCGAAGAAACACCACAAAACCGCTGCGAAACCGGCAGTCGCGCAGAAAGCGCAGGCTGCAAAGAAACATCATAAAGCGGCACACCACGCAGCTAAACCGGCGGTTAAACCGGCGGCATAATGGTCAGGGCGTTAAGGTGATAAACCGGCGCTGAACAGCGCCGGTTTTTTTCAGGAGGACATCATGCTGCAACGCTATCGCTTCGAATTGCTGCTGTTACTGCTCATCGTCTGCGCGCTGTTTACCCTGCGTTTGATGTTTAAATAGCTGGCTGCTGAACCCATTTACGGGCCGGCGGCGTATAGTCGCGAAAACCGGCGATAATCTCGTCTGCCGAGGTAGCGAACGGCAGCATCTCCGCGTAGCGCGGGTGCATAAACCCTTCCTGTACCATGTTATCGACCATCGCCTGAAGCGGATCGTAATAACCCTTAATATTCAGGAACGCGCACGGTTTCTCATGGATCCCCAGCTGCGCCCAGGTCCATTGTTCGAAAATCTCCTCGAGCGTCCCCGCCCCGCCCGGCAGGGCAATAAAGCCATCCGCCAGCGCCGCCATTTTGGTTTTCCGCTCGTGCATATCCTCGACCACATGCAGCTCCGTCAAGCCGCGGTGGGCAATTTCCCGCTCCACCAGGCCGCGCGGCATCACGCCGATCACCACGCCACCGGCCTCCAGCGCCGCATCGGCGACCGCCCCCATCAGACCAACTTTGCCGCCGCCATAGACAAGCGCCAACCCCTGCTGCGCCAGCGTACGTCCAACCAGACGGGCGGTTTCGAGGTACAGCGGATGTTCGCCAGCTGAAGAACCGCAGAAAATACCAATCGATTTCATCTTCGTTATGACTCCTTCTCTTCTGGTGGCCGATAATTTAACACATCGGCAACCCTTCCGCGCAGGTTTGGACTGGCTGAAAAATAAGAGCCGTGATGCTCGCTGGCGAAGAAATATCCTTGTGGTTCAGTAAAATATATCCGGAATGAGTAAAAGTTCCGCAATCGAATGCAATGTGCAAGAAAAGTGACGTTTACCTCTTGCCACATCCCCTCCCTGCCGCTAATATGCGTCCCCGTTGTCACCACAACATTGCGTTCGTAGCTCAGTTGGTTAGAGCACCACCTTGACATGGTGGGGGTCGTTGGTTCGAGTCCAATTAAACGCACCATAATGCGTCTGTAGCTCAGTTGGTTAGAGCACCACCTTGACATGGTGGGGGTCGATGGTTCGAGTCCATTCAGACGCACCAATCAATTATCCTTCTGTAATTCCTGAATTTTATCACCTGCTCCCCGTTGGTATTGCTGACTTAAAATGTTGTGTATTGGCAAAGCGTTTTCCTTGCATAGTCCATACTAGTCCACATGAGTGCTAAGGAAGCCAACCCTTTTAATGAGCATCAAAAATCGATCAACAGACCACGCCGTTTAATTTCTTAATGATAATCATTCCATTCATCATAAATATATGCATATGCAAATCGATATATCAGATACCCCACCAGGAATCCCATAACTGAAAGTAAACCCCAGAGAAATTTATATTCATTTACTGAGAAAAAAAAGAACCAGCCAGCCAGCGCGATACCTGAAGCACCTAATCCCATCCCAGCCCCTCTGATAACACGGGAAAGCAGGATGAGTAATGTTCGTTTTATATTCATAATCCACCAAAGAAATATTCACATATTTTGTTAAATTCTGCTGGATTCTTATCACCGACCATACACGCTGTTTCGAAAGGTTTTACAATATCCTCAACAAGAAAATACAGCAGATCCAGATCTCCCAGATTTTGCAGTTTATCATGCAGTACCGGATTTCTGCGCTTCAGATATCGGGACGTGTATATTGCTCTGGATGTTTCAGCTCCAACGGATAATAATAATCCGGCAAGACTTCCTGCAAAAATGCGGACACTCCTCTTAAGGCGTTCCCCTCTTCCTCATCCCGCCCCGCGTCAGGTGCTGCGGCTTCGGTCCTGCCGCCATATGGGTTAACAGTTGCTGATTCAGCAGGCTGTCGATATTGCGCCCCCCCGGTGAACAACCATCCGGTAGCGTGACTGCCCCGGCGGTTGCTTTACCAAACTGGTTGCATCGTTTATCAGCCTGTTCCTCATCGCTTCACTCCATCTTTTCTGGCGTTAAAATTCATCATTACGACCTCCATTCGTTACCCTTCGCCACCCACTGGTCGCGCTATCGCACCCGCCTGCTTTCGCGAACGCTACCGCCCGTCGCTGTCTCCCTACAGGAACCCAAAGCGCACTGGGTAAGGCAGAACGGTGATCTTTTATTTAACACCCGGAATAACAGTCGCTCAGCTATACATGCACAAGGAAATCCCGTTCGTATCCACATCCTGCCGGAGTAAGTCCAGTTTTAATTCAGTGGCATCTCGGTTCAGATCGGGAGTAACTGCGTAATGCTGAAAAAGACGACAAACAGAATAAAACAAATAAACTGATAATATTTTGTAAGACGAGAGAAGGAGGCCGTCTGGACGCAGGGCGGAAGCGGTGGCTTCGCAACAACAATATTCCATACTGAAAACTATTCCCTGGCCTAAAAAAGCGAGCGCGCGGTAAAACAGGGAGGAAACCATGGGCGGCGCTAAATGTCTCCCGACCAGCTCTGACTTAACCTGCCGCAATCTCCGTCTGCAGCCAGCGCTCAAACATCTGCAGCGCTGGCTCCCCCTCCCCGCCGCCGGGTTTGATCAAGCAGAAGCGCTTAGCCAGCGTCGGGGAGCCCGGCCACGGGGCAACCAGCGTTCCGGCGCTCAGCTCGCTTTCCACATACATCTTCGGCACCAGGGCCACTCCCTGCTGACTTAGTACCGCGGCGATCGCCATCTCATGCAGATCGTAGCGCGGCCCCTGGGCGGGGTTATCCAGCGCCAGACCGCACTCACGGGCATAGTGCAGCCAGGCGTCCGGGTTTTGCCGCCGGTGAATGCGCGTTAGCCGGTTAAGCAGCCCCGGAAGATCGTCATCCGTCAGCAGCGCAGCATGGCAGACCGGCAGCAAATACTCCGCAAATAAAAACGTCACCTCCATTCCGGTCCACGCCGGGTGTTCAAAATGGATAGCGGCATCAAATCCGCTTCCCGGCAGAATGAAGGGATCGCTGCGGGCGGCGATATTGACCACGATATGCGGATGCTGCGCCGCAAAGCGCCCGAGCCGGGGAATTAACCAGCGGCTGGCGAAGGTGGGGAGCACGGCGATCTCCAGACTGCGGCCATCGACGGGCATCCCGCTGACGTCATGGGTGTCCCGTTCCAGACGAGCGAGGATCTCGCGGACCTGACGAGCATAGCGGGCGCCTGCCGGATTGAGCCGCACCCGGCTCCCCGTCCTGTCGAAGAGTTTACTGTCGAGGAGCGCTTCCAGACGGGCAATCTGCCGGCTGATGGCCCCTTCCGTTAACGCGAGCTCCGCCGCCGCGCGGGCAAAGTTGCCGTGACGAGCCGCGGCCTCAAAAGCCAGTAGCGCAGCGCTGCTGGGGATTTTACGACGCATAGCCAATGCTCCTTGTGCAGGTTCACCGAAAGTCAGTGACAGAATATCACTACGCCTTGAATTAACATCGTTTTTCAGCGCCATTTTTAGCCGATAGGATGATGAAAACTCACTAAAGCGCCTTGTGCGCCACATCATCTGTTCATCGAGGTCACTATGCTCTATGTCGTCGAATGCGCCTACACCGATCCCCAAAGCGAAGCGGCGTGGAATACCTTTTGCAATCAGGAAAAACTACCGGCGCTGGTCTCTGTGCCCGGTTTCTACGCCTCCCAGCGCTTCCGCGCTCTCAGCGAGGGCTGCCCCTGCTACCTGGCGCTGCACGATATCCACGATGCTACCGTCATCGACAGCGACGCCTACCGCCGCAACGGCGGCGGCCATTTTGCCCGCTGGCAATCGGCGATCGCCGACTGGCATCGCCACCTCTATCTAACGAATAATACGCTGCGGGAGGTTGCCCCGGATGAAGTGCTGCTGCTGGGCGATACCGCGGAGGACTTGCCCGTCGCTGCGCCGATACTCCTGCAGCCAGGCGGCCTGGCGACCGAACAAAGCCGGTATGCCGCCATCCTCCCACGAGACAACCTGCAACACCTGGCCACGACTGCCGCCGTCTTTATCTATCAGCCCATCACCGCCCGGTTACGCAACCCGGCGCAGCGCGCGTGAGGTCGCCA
>OHDD01001293.1_pt1 | contig 10606 bp, 9 predicted proteins | sample 1566941 | NCBI WGS metagenome assembly OHDD01 (sample SAMEA3879580, study PRJEB24766) | human gut metagenome | biome: human-associated habitat; feature: feces | place: USA | collected 1985/1987 | reverse complement strand
GCGACGAAGGTAAACTGTTCGGTTCCATCGGTACTCGCGACATCGCTGACGCTGTTACTGCAGCAGGCGTTAAAGTTGCTAAGAGCGAAGTTCGCCTGCCGAACGGCGTTCTGCGTAACGTTGGCGAGCACGAAGTGAACTTCCAGGTTCACAGCGAAGTATTCGCTAAAGTTATCATCAACGTGGTTGCTGAGTAATCGGCCTCTGACGTTCTGGTAACAACAAACCGCCGGCCTTGTGCCGGCGTTTTGCTTTTTAGCGCCTTTCATTTTGCGGCGGCGTAACGCTTGCTGTCGTCTTCTCTGCTATCGCGCACGCACAAAGCTGCCGTTCGACTGGCGGGTAAACAGCACCTGCTGGCCGTTGCCGGTATCGATAGTGAGCCCGGTGACCACGCCGTTGGCGTTCTGCCGAATCTGCACCGTCTGTCCGCTCTGCAAAGTACTTAGCGGCTTGCCAGCGCCTTCAACCTGCGCCATGGCGTAGACGTCAGTGGCCGGCAGCCCATGATCGCGGAACAGCTGCGCCAGGGTTTTGCCTGACTCGATGCGATAGGTCCGCCACTGCTGCTCAATGCCCGGTGCGGACTGCTGCTGCGAGGATTGATACGGTTGGGAAGCAGGCTGCTGCGTCTGCGCCTGATCTGGCTGCTCGTCCTGAATCGGCTCCGGGGCGACCGGCGCCATCTGATCGGCATCGCTCACGGTCGGCGTATTGGTGATCGGCGGGAGCGGAACGGCCTGATTGCCGCCAGCTTGCGGCTGGGACTGCGACTGAAGATTCAGGTTCGCTTCGCGGCTGTTTGTCGCCGGGCTTTGGCTATCGTCGGAAGGAAGAAGGATACCGATAATGACCAACAGGAAGCCTGCGATGATACCCCGGCGGTGCATCGGGGGCAGCGGGTCCAGGAGGCGAAAATGATCCGGGGCGTGCCAGATTTTCGCCAGGGTAGATGTCAGTTCAAAGCGCCCGGGCATGGCTTTCCTCCTGCTCCGCATATTTTTATCCTGCCTATGAGTATAGATGGCTAACGTCCTGATGACCGGAACAAAGTAAAGTTAACCTGCTGCCGCCTATTGTTTCTTTTTCGCTGAGATTTGTCATCATCCGCCGACAAAGTTTTACCCATTTCGCTATGGCTGTTATGCTTTCGCACGCTTTTATCTTGATGTTTATCACCCAAAAAGGAACAACGATGGCAACCCCAACTTTTGACACTATCGAAGCGCAGGCAAGTTACGGTATCGGCTTGCAGGTTGGACAACAGCTGAGCGAATCCGGCCTGCAGGGGCTGCTGCCGGAAGCGCTGGTGGCGGGTATCGCCGATGCGCTGGAAGGTAACCAGCCGCAGGTGCCGGTGGAAGCCGTTCACCGCGCGCTGCGTGAAATCCACGAGCGTGCTGACGCTGTGCGTCGCGAGCGTTTTCAGGCCATGGCCGCTGACGGCCAAAAATACCTTGATGAAAACCGCGAGAAAGAGGGTGTGAACAGCACCGAGTCTGGTCTGCAGTTCCGCGTACTGACCCAGGGCGAAGGCCCGATCCCGGCGCGTACTGACCGCGTTCGCGTGCACTACACTGGCAAACTGATCGACGGCACCGTCTTCGACAGCTCCGTTGCTCGCGGTGAACCGGCTGAATTCCCGGTGACCGGCGTGATCGGCGGCTGGATTGAAGCGCTGACTCTGATGCCGGTAGGTTCCAAATGGGAACTGACGATTCCGCACAACCTCGCCTACGGTGAGCGCGGCGCTGGCGCATCGATTCCTCCGTTCAGCACCCTGATCTTCGAAGTTGAACTGCTGGACATTATCTAAACAGCAGCGGCTTCCTCTTCCCCGCGGCAGGGGAAGCCATAAAAATAGCGTAAAATCCTTAAGTTAAAAATTAATTGGAATTATGTTTTGCATTCATCACGTATGGGTGTATTTTTGTGAGCTATTTCGCGTTAGATGAGTGATATAACACTCACTTTAAACATAAAATTAACATTATATCTAAATCATAGTATTCATCCCTCCGATTCTTACCTAATATCGACTAGCCCTTGCTGGGGTTAATGACAGACGACGGGCCATCAGAGCCTGAACAACACAGACAGGTACAACAGGAAGAAATCACATGGTAGATCAGGTTAAAGTCGCTGCTGTCGAGCAGGAGCCGACTGAACAATCGCTACGGCGAAATCTCACAAACCGACATATTCAGCTGATCGCGATTGGCGGAGCGATCGGCACCGGGTTATTTATGGGTTCTGGCAAAACCATCAGCCTTGCCGGACCATCCATTATCTTTGTTTATATGATTATCGGTTTTATGCTGTTTTTCGTGATGCGTGCCATGGGCGAATTACTGCTGTCGAACCTCGAATATAAATCCTTTAGCGACTTCGCGGCCGATCTGCTGGGGCCGTGGGCGGGCTACTTTACCGGCTGGACCTACTGGTTCTGCTGGGTAGTGACCGGGATGGCGGACGTTGTCGCCATCACCGCCTACGCGCAATTCTGGTTTCCCGGACTCTCCGACTGGGTCGCCTCGCTGGCGGTGATCCTGCTGCTGCTGGGCCTGAACCTGGCCACCGTCAAGATGTTTGGCGAAATGGAGTTCTGGTTCGCGATGATCAAAATTGTCGCCATCGTGGCGCTGATCGTGGTCGGCCTGGTAATGGTGATGATGCATTTCAAATCGCCGACCGGGGTCGAAGCCTCTTTCGCCCACCTGTGGAATGACGGCGGCTGGTTCCCGAAAGGGCTGAGCGGCTTCTTCGCCGGCTTCCAGATTGCGGTGTTTGCCTTCGTGGGGATTGAGCTGGTGGGTACCACCGCCGCCGAAACCAAAGACCCGGAAAAGTCCCTGCCGCGGGCGATTAACTCCATCCCGCTGCGTATCATTATGTTCTACGTCTTCGCGCTGATTGTGATTATGTCGGTGACGCCGTGGAGCTCCGTGGTGCCGAGCAAGAGCCCGTTCGTTGAGCTGTTCGTGCTGGTTGGTCTGCCGGCGGCGGCGAGCCTGATCAACTTCGTGGTGCTGACCTCCGCGGCCTCCTCGGCCAACAGCGGCGTGTTCTCTACCAGCCGTATGCTGTTCGGTCTGGCGCAGGATGGTCAGGCGCCGAAGATGTTCGCCAAGCTGTCGAAGCGTGCGGTGCCGGCGAAGGGCTTAACCTTCTCCTGCATGTGTCTGCTGGGCGGGGTGGTGATGCTGATGGTCAACCCGAGCGTGATTGCCGCCTTCACCATGATCACCACGGTGTCGGCGATCCTGTTTATGTTCGTCTGGACCATCATCCTTTGCTCTTACCTGGCGTATCGCAAAAACCGCCCTCAGCTGCATGAGAAGTCGAGCTACAAGATGCCGCTAGGTAAAGTCATGTGCTGGGTGTGCATGGCCTTCTTCGTCTTTGTGCTGGTGCTGTTGACCCTGGAAGACGATACCCGTGAAGCGCTGATGGTCACCCCGCTGTGGTTTGTGCTGCTGGGCGCGGGCTGGCTGTTTGCCGGCAAAAAACGGCTGGCGAAATAAACGAAAATTTTAACGTTGCTTGCAACGGCCCGTCATAAAAAAGGCCACCCAGAGTGGCCAAATAAGACGGACAATGTCGAGGGCGCCCGCGGGCGCCTTTTTCTTTACTTTCCGCCGAGGGCGCGCGGGAACAGCACATTATTTTCCAGGCTGATGTGTTCCATCAGATCGTCGATCATCTCGTTGATACCGTTATACATCGCCTTCCAGGTGGTACAGGCTTCCGGCGGCGGCGTCACGTTGTGGGTGATGTGCTTAATGACTTCCAGCAGTTCACCCGCTTCATCATGCTCGCTTTCCATCACGCTGATCGGCCCCCCGGCCTGGGCGCCCATTCCCTGTTTGATCATCGGGAACAGGATCTGTTCCTCTTTCATCATGTGGCTGGAAAGCTCCTGATGCAGCATGGTCAGGTACTTAGTCAGTCCTTTCGGCACGTTCGGTTTATCGGCATGGACGCGTTCAACCTTGGTGGCCTGCAGGATCAGCTCCGGCAGCTGTTCACGGTGCCGGTCGTGATAGCGAACGATGATATGGTCGATAATCTCCGCGAGGGGCGCCGCGCGCCAGTCGCGGGAGAGAGGCTGCTCGGCCAGTTTCGCCAGCTCGGCTTCAATCACCGCGACATCCAGCGCTTTGCGCGACGCGGCGCGCGCCAGGGTCTGTTTGCCGCCGCAGCAGTAATCCATATCGTATTGACGGAACAGGGCGGAGGCGCGCGGGATGGTCAGCGCCAGCTCGCCTAAAGGTTGGTCACGGAAAGCCATAGCAGTTACCTCGTCATCAGGAATATAAGATGTATTTTAAATGCATCTTTTTGGCGAGGGAATACCCCTTAAGGAGGCGAGGCTACTTTTTTTCGTCCGCCAGCGGCTGCAGCATCGGTTTTTCCGGTCTGGCGCGTACGGCAGAGACCACGCCGAGCACCAGCAGCAGGATGCCGCTCAGGGTCAGCAGCGGCGGTAAGCTTTGCCGCAGCAGGAAGGTATACAGCAGTCCGGCCAGGGTTTCGAAGACGATAAGCGGGCCGAGGATCACCGTCGGCAGCCGCTGGCTGGCAATATTCCAGCATAGCGCGCCGACCCATGAGCAGAGCACCGCGATGGCCAGCATCAGCGTAATAAACACCGCCGGACGCGGGCCGAAGGGCAGGGGAAACCCGGCCTGCTGACCGTGCAGCCAGGCGCAGGCGGCGAGATAGCCGGCCAGCGAAACCGGAAGCGTCACCAGCGCCTGAGCGGTAGCCCACATCATTGGCGGTTGATGCGGGTTCTCCCGCAGCCAGCGGGCGTTGCGCAGAGCATACCAGGCCCAGCAGACCACCGATCCCAGCGCCAGCGCAATGCCGGAGCCGTAGCGCCACGGGCTAAAATTCGGCAGCCCCTGACGCAGCTCCGCGACGTTAACGCAGATCAGGCCCACGGCGATGCAGATCAGCGCCGGAAACAGGCGCCGCCACGGCAGCTTCCCGTCGCGCTGGCTGTAGAGCAGATTGGCGAACACCGGCAGTACCACCGGCAGCGTGCCGATAATCATTGTGGAAACCGGCGCCCCGGTGCGCTGAATGGCGCTGGCCAGGCAGACGTAATAGATAAGGTTCCCCATCATTGTCAGGCCCAGCGCGGTCCACCAGTCGTGCCGGCTCAACTGGCGCAGTCGCGCGCGCCCGAGCCACGCCAGCGGCAGGGCGATCAGGCCCAGCGCCAGATAGCGTCCCATCGACTGCAGCATCGCCGGATACTCTGGCACCAGCAAAGGCCCGACGAAAATTAAACCCCACATCAGCCCCGCCAGCAGGGCGTATAACACACCACTAATCATCATTGCATCCGTTGTCATTACCGTTGTCTGCAGTGTAGAAGGGGGCCGGGCAGGAATATTGTATGAGATTGCGCATTAGCGCCTGGCGACCTGCTTCTGATAGCGCACCGGCGTAATGCCGTAACGCTGGGTGAAGGCGCGGGTCAGGTGGGACTGGTCGGTGAGGCCGACGGCTATCGCCACTTCGGCGGCGGGCATGCCGTGGGTGAGGAACGCTTTGGCGCGCCACAGACGGATGGCCATCAGCATCTGATGGGGCGTTACGTGATAGTGGGCTTTAAACTGGCGCTGAAAGTGGTACGGGCTCAGCGCCGCCACCTGCGCCAGCTCGTCGAGGGTGATAGGGCGCATATAGTTATCGTGCAGGTAGTCGCGCACGCGGTCAAAGCGATGCCCGGCCTCACCTTGCGCAGAGGCATGGTGGGCCAGAGGGCGGAAGGCGTCGATGAGGTCGAGCAGCAGTCCCTGCTGGGCCAGCGGATCGTCGCTATGCCACAGGCCATAAATCAGCTGGCCAATTTGTCGGGAACGCAGGGGATCCTCGCGGACCACCTCGCTGAACCACCAGTCTCGCACCCCGGTGATGGCTTCCAGACGGTCCGGCTCCAGATAAATCATCCGGTAGCGCCAGCCGTCGGCGGTTTCCGCTTCGCCGGTGTGCAGCTCGTCGGGATTCATGGTGACAATTGAGTTTGCGGCGGCAATATGCTGACTGCCGCGGTAGCGAAAGCGCTCCGCGCCTTGCTCAATCACGCCGATGCCGAAGGCTTCGTGGGTATGGGGTTCAAAGGCGTAGCGGGATATATGGGCGTGGTAAAGCTCCACCCCGGGCAGCTGTTCGAGATGGCGAAAGCGCGCGCGGTCTTTTTCATCACTAAATTGGAGTGGTACGCCCTGCATGCCTGCCTCCCGACGGTTATCCCTTCAATATGAGAGAGGAACCGCCGGGACGCAACCGCAAAAGCTGAGAGGGGCGGTTACAGAATGCCTTTCACGCTTTCAGCAAGGGAGGTGGTCGGGCGGCCGATCAGCGTACTCAGGGTGCGGCTGTCGTCAAACAGTCCGTCTTTCGACGCGCCGACGTCGGAATCCGCCAGCATATCGGCAAGCCCGGCCGGCAGGCCGACGCTTTTCAGCGCGGCGGCGAAATCGGCTTCGCTGAGGTTCTGGTAGACCACGTTTTTCCCGCTTTGCTTGCTCAGCTCGGCAGCCAGGTCGCTCAGCGTCCAGGCGTTATCACCCGCCAGTTCGTAAATTTTGCCTTCATGACCCTCACTGGCGATAACGCGGGCGGCAGCGGTGGCATAATCCGCGCGGGTGGCGGAGGCGATTTTACCCTCGCCGGCGGCGCCGATAAACACGCCATGCTCCAGCGCCGGCGGCGCGCTGGCCAGATAGTTTTCGGTATACCAGCCGTTACGCAGCAGGGCGTAAGCGATACCAGAGTCGGCCAGCATCTGCTCGGTTTCGATATGCTCTGTGGCCAGACCCAGCGGCGAAGTGTCGGCATGCAGCAGGCTGGTATAGGCGATGAATCTCACCCCGGCGGCTTTGGCGGCGTTAATGACGTTGCGGTGCTGTACAGCACGCTGGCCGACTTCGCTGGAGGAGATTAACAGCAGTTTATCCACGCCCTGCAGCGCGGCGGTCAGCGCCGCTTCGTCGCTGTAGTCGGCCTGGCGGACAACCACGCCCTGCTGGCTGAGCGCCTGGGCTTTGGCCGGGTTGCGGACAATCGCCACAATCTGGCTGGCAGGGACGGTGTTAAGCAGGTCTTGCAGAACGTAGTGACCAAGCTGGCCGGTGGCACCGGTAAGAGCGATCATGGGTCTTCTCCTTCGTGTTTATTGGCAGTTGTGGTAAGCTACCACCTTAACTAACTTTTAGTAAGTACGTACAAAAAGGTAAGTGTGAAATGGCCGAACCGACGCTGAGCGAGAAACTGCGCACCGGCAATTTGTTTGCGGAACAGTGCCCGTCGCGCGATGTGCTTAAACATGTCACCAGCCGCTGGGGCGTGTTGATTCTGGTGGCGCTGCGCGAGGGAACCCACCGTTTCAGCGATCTGCGCCGTAAGATGGGCGGGGTCAGCGAAAAGATGCTGGCGCAGTCGCTGCAGGCGCTGGAGCAGGATGGTTTTATCGACCGCGTCTCTTATCCGGTGGTGCCCCCGCACGTTGAATATAGCCTGACGCCGCTCGGCCTGCAGGTGAGCGAGAAGGTGGCTGCCCTGGCGGACTGGATCGAGGTTAATCTGCCCTCGGTGCTGGCTAACCACGGGGAGTGAAAATGTATCACTCCCTGTAGCCCCGGTAAGCGCAACGCCACCGGGGAACAGGCATTACTTGCTCAAATCCAGCTGATAAATGGCGAAGCCGATATCATCGGTGGCCACCTGGCGCATTGGATACTGCGCTTTCTCTTTGATAAACGCCGCGGCTTTATCGCCAGGCGAGGTCTCAAAACGAATATCCAACGGCGTGTTGCTGTGGATCGGCGCCAGACGCCAGTTGTTATCCGCCGCCGGATGGATCGCGCCTTCCTTCTTCGATTGCGCGCCAATCCACGCCGCCAGCACCGAACGGTTTTCATCCGGTGAGGCGAAGGCGATATGGCTCTCACCGGTGCCGGCGAATTTGCCGCCGTAAGCGCGATAGTTATTGGTCGCGACCAGGAAAGTAGCCTGCGGATCAACCGGTTTTCCATTGAAGGTCAGGTGCTTAATACGCTCTGCCTGCGGATGGATCATCTGACATTCGCCGTCGTAGCGGGCCGGCTGAGTGACGTCGATCTGGTAGTTCACCCCGTCAATGACGTCGAAGTTGTAGGTGCGGAAGCCGTCCCAGTTGATCAGCGACTGCGGCTTGCTGCTGGCGGGATCGATCTGGTTAAACTGTCCGGCAGAGCATTCCAGCCACTCCTTAACCTCTTTCCCGCTGACCTTCATCACCACCAGGGTGTTGGGGTAGAGATAGAGGTCGGCGGCATTGCGGAAGGTGAGCTGGCCTTTCTCCACTTCGACAAAGCTCGCCGGATCGTTTTTACGCCCGCCGACTTTAAACGGCGCGGCGGCGGAGAGCAGCTCAAAAGCCGAGAAGAACACAATGTTGAGCATCAGGATTGGTTTGCGACCAAACTTCTCCGCCGCCCTGCCGAAAATTAGCGCGCCGACGGGCCGCACGGCCAGAGTCAGCAGAATCGCCAGGGTGACCTCCTCAAGGTCGACATGAAACGAGTGGGCGATATCGCTCAGTAAAAAAACTAACAGGAAAAAGTCGAAAGCATCGAGCGTCCAGCTTAAAAAACTGGCTATCGCCGCATTACGCTGTCGTGAGGTCCAGCCGTGCATCTTGTCATCCCTATCCCGACGGCATTGCCGGGAGTGTGCGCGGCGTCCAGCAGAGCGAGCTGGGGTCACCGCTTGTGTAAATTGTTTGTATAGAAAGTTGCTCTTTTGTTAATTACACCCCTTTTACGACAATCGGCAAGTTTATTAGCATGCTAATTTGTTTCAAATTGCGTGTTCCCCTCACCGGTTCGGCAATTTTCGACCAGAATTAAAACCAGGTTCGCTTAAGCGAAGCGTCATCAATGCCGCATCTGCCCACAGGAAGGGAGAGAATCATGAAGAGAATTGCCATCGTCGGCGTGGGGCCGACGGGGATTTACACCTTTTATGAACTGGTGAAGCGCGGTGAGCCGCTGGCCATCACTCTGTTTGAAAAAGAGGCGCAGGCCGGGGTGGGTATGCCCTACAGTGACGATAATACCGCGGCGCAAATGCTGGCCAATATTGCCAGCATTGAGATCCCCCCCATCGACCTGACCTACCTGCAATGGCTGCAGCAGCAAAGCGATGACTGGCTGTCAGCGCGCGGGCTTGAACGGCACGCCCTGCATGAGCGCCAGTTTCTGCCGCGGGTTATCCTCGGCGAATACTATCGCGACCGTTTTCTGTACCTCGTTGAGCGGGCCCGGGACGTCGGCTTTGTGATTAGCGTTTGTGAATCCTGTGAAGTCACGGATATTGCGGTTCAGTCCACCGGGATCGCCATCCACACCGATAGTGCAGCAGACCCGGTAATCCTCGACCTGGCGGCGATTGCCACCGGCCATCTGTGGCCTGAAGAAGAGCGCGCCAGCCGACAGTACTTCCCCAGCCCGTGGACCGGCCTGATGGAGGCCCGCATTGCCCCCTGCCGGGTGGGGATCCTTGGGACTTCATTAAGCGCGATTGATGCCGCCGTGGCGGTAGTGGCCCGCCACGGCGTTTTCCATACCGAGGACGACAAAACGACCCATTTTTCCCTCCATCCAGGCAGCGAAGCGCTGGAGATCACCCTGATGTCACGCCACGGCGTGCTGCCGGAGGCCGATTTTTACTGCCCGATCCCGTGGGAGCCGCTGGAGATTGCCACTCCCGCCGCCCTCGAAGCGGCCATTGCGGAGGGTAGCGACGCTCTGTTAGATCGGATTTTTGAGCTGATCGTTAAAGAGCTGGAATATGCCGCCCCCGACTGGAGCGAGGCGATCGGGCTTCGTCAGCTGACGCCTGACAGTATCGCCGACGCCTGGTTTGCCGACCGCCTCACCCATGACCCCTTTCAGTGGGCGCAGCGCAATCTGCAGGAGGTGGAGCGCAATAAGCGCGAACACCACACGGTGCCCTGGCGCTATGCCATTCTGCGCCTGCATGAGGCGATTGAAACCGTGGTGCCGCAGTTCAACGACGCGGACAGCCGTCGCTTCCGCCAGGGCCTCGCCCGGGTATTTATCGATAACTACGCCGCCATTCCGCCGGAGTCCATACGTCGGCTGCTGGCCTTGCACCGGGCTGGCATTCTGCGGATCCTGACGCTGGGCGAAGATTATGAGCTGCAGCGGGAGCCTGACCGGACGCTGATTGTTCATCATCGTCAGCGCTGCGAATTCGATGTCTTTATCGATGCCCGCGGACAAAAAGCGCTGAAAACCCGGGATCTGCCCTTCCCTTCACTGCGCCAGCAGCTGCTGGCCTGCGGCGACGACATTCCGGACGTCGGTGATGACTACACGCTGCAGGCGCCGGAGACAGTGCGCGGTCGGGTCGCCTTCGGCGCCCTTCCCTGGCTGATGCACGATCGCCCCTTTGTGCAGGGGCTGACGGCCAGCGCCGAGATTGGCAGCGCAATGGCCCGCGCCGTGTCGCAGCAGGCCGCCGGCCGACGGCGCCGTCTCTGGTATATCGAATAGCGGAGCGCTTAAGCGCAATATCCGAATAC
>OHDD01001288.1_pt1 | contig 10662 bp, 8 predicted proteins | sample 1566941 | NCBI WGS metagenome assembly OHDD01 (sample SAMEA3879580, study PRJEB24766) | human gut metagenome | biome: human-associated habitat; feature: feces | place: USA | collected 1985/1987 | reverse complement strand
GACCGTTGACCGTCGCCCGTTCGAGCAAAAACGGCATGATCTCCGTTTTGTGGAAGATCCGCGTCACCAGCTCGCAATCCTGCAGGTTATAGATGGCCAGCGCCGGTTTGTCTTCATGAAACCGGCGATCGATCTCATCCATCCGATCCCATGGGTTGTCGATGGCTTTGCCTTCTCCCAGCAGCTCGCGGGCCACCGCCTCCAGCGAAAAGGAGGAGAAATTCCAGAACGCCGATTTTAGCGCGTCGATGCCGTCGATAATCAGCCGCCCGTTGGCCTGGGCGAAAAAGACGCCGTTCTTAAAGCCGTGCTCACGCCACTCCAGCTCGCTGTTGCCGCGGCCGAGCCGCAGCGGGATGCGATAGCGTTCGGCGTGCTTTTGCAGAACGCGCAGATCGAACTGCACTACGTTCCAGCCGATCAGCACGTCGGGGTCGTGTTCGGCAAACCAGGCGTTGAGCTTTTCCAGCAGCAGGGGACGGCTGGCGATGAAGACCAGCTCGAAGTCGACGTCTGGCGGCGTTTCCGGTTCGGGGCCCAGCATGTAGACCACCCGCTGGCCGCAGCCTTCCAGACCGATGCAGTACAGCTCGCCGTGGCGGCTGGTTTCGATATCCAGCGACACCCATTTCAGCGGCGGACGATAGTCAGGGTTCGGCTTCATGCGCGCGTTGACCAGCTGCGAGCCGCGCGTTTCGCCTTCCACCCACACCGGGGCGGTGATAAAGCGCTCCATCAGATAGCGCTCCGGCGGGCGGATATCGCCTTCGTAAACGGTGACGCCGCTGTCGCGGAGCATCTTCTCCAGACGCATCAACTGGCGATGGGCGCGGCAGTAGAGGCCAACAATTGGCTGACGGTGGAAATCTTTCAGGGCCAGCGGGGCGAAGCGGAGCCCTTTCTCCCCCTGCAGCAGCCGTTCAGCCTGCGCCCGCTGCGCTTCGGGAATAAAGGCGACGGACTCCTGCGGCGGGAGGGTGACCTGCAGCGGACCGTCGTCGGTGGCCAGCCAGAAGGAGAGCTCGGTGCCCTGCGGAGTGTCCCGCCAGTGACGGGTGAGTAAAAATCCTGCTCGTGGCTGGGTCACGGGTATTCTCGCCGATAAAAAACCAGGCCTGATTATAGCCTGGTTTCATGAAGGGTGCTGGGGTTTTATACAGGTGTTCGGCGCTAATGTTGCCCCGGATTGCGGCTTGCGCCTTATCCAGGCTACCAGATGGCGCAGAGCCCTGGCCCTGCTAAGCGCAGCGCGAGCAGGGTGATTATTGGCCGTAGTAGGCTTTGGCCCCATGCTTACGCAGATAGTGCTTATCCAGCAGGGTCTGCTGCATAGCCGGCAGCTGCGGCGCCAGCTGGCGGCAGAAAATCCCCATATAGGCGATCTCTTCCAGCACGATGGCGTTATGCACCGCGTCTTCGGCGTTCTTGCCCCAGGCGAACGGGCCGTGGGAATGGACCAGCACGCCGGGCATCTGCGCCGGGTCGATTCCCTGCTGGCGGAAGGTTTCGACAATCACGTTGCCGGTTTCCCACTCATAGTCGCCGTTGATCTCCGCATCGGTCATTAACCGGGTGCAGGGCACCGGGCCATAAAAGTAGTCGGCATGGGTAGTGCCGGTCGCGGGAATAGATTGCCCGGCCTGCGCCCAGATGGTGGCGTGGCGCGAATGGGTATGCACAATGCCGCCCAGCGTCGGGAAAGCCTGATACAGCAGGCGATGGGTCGGGGTATCCGACGAGGGCTTTTTATTACCCTCTACCACTTCGCCGCTCTCCAGACTGACCACCACCATATCGTCGGCGGTCATCACGCGGTAATCCACGCCGGAGGGTTTGATCACGAACACCCCTTTCTCGCGGTCGACGGCGCTGACGTTGCCCCAGGTTAAGGTCACCAGATTATGCTTTGGCAGGGCCAGGTTAGCTTCCAGCACCTGGCGTTTAAGATCTTCTAACATAGTGTGCTCCGAATAGCAGGCGAGTCGGGTATCCCTCACCCCGACCCTCTCCCGAAGGGTGAGGGGACGGCCTCTTAGCGTTTTGAACCGTAATACACTTCATTCCAGCGCAGCGCGTCCTTGAAGGACGGCAGACGGGTATCGTTGTCGATGACGGTCAGCTCGATATCATGCAGCTCGGCGAACTGGCGCATATCGTCGAGGTTCAGCGCATGGCTGAAGACGGTATGGTGCGCGCCGCCGGCGATGATCCAGGCTTCCGACGCGGTACGCAGATCCGGCTGCGCTTTCCACAGGGCGTTGGCCACCGGCAGCTTCGGCAGAGCGTGCGGCGTTGGGACGGTTTCGATGGTATTGACCAGCAGACGGAAGCGGTCTCCCAGGTCGATCAGGCTGGCGACGATCGCCGGGCCGGTTTGAGTATTGAAGATCAGGCGCGCTGGATCCGCTTTGCCGCCGATGCCCAGCGGCTGAACGTCGAGGATCGGTTTCTCGGCGGTGGCGATCGTCGGGCACACTTCCAGCATGTGCGAGCCGAGCACCAGATCGTTACCATTGTCGAAGTGGTAGGTGTAATCCTCCATAAAGGAGGTGCCGCCCTGCAGACCAGTTGACATCACCTTCATGATGCGAAGCAGAGCGGCGGTTTTCCAGTCGCCCTCGCCGGCAAAGCCGTAGCCCTGCTGCATCAGGCGCTGTACGGCGAGACCCGGGAGCTGTTTCAGGCCGTGGAGATCTTCAAAGGTGGTGGTAAAGGCGTGGAAACCGCCCTGTTCGAGGAAGCGTTTCATCCCCAGCTCAATGCGCGCGGCGTCCAGCACGTTCTGGCGCTTCTCGCCGTGAACCTGCGCTGCCGGGGTCAGACGGTAGCTGCTCTCATATTCATCGACCAGGGCGCTGATATCGCCGTCGCTGATGCTGTTCACCACCTGCACCAGATCGCCGACCGCCCAGGTGTTCACCGAGAAGCCAAACTTAATCTGCGCGGCGACTTTATCGCCGTCGGTCACCGCCACTTCGCGCATGTTATCGCCGAAACGGCACACTTTCAGATGACGGGTATCCTGTTTGGAGACCGCCTGACGCATCCAGCCGCCGATACGCTGGTGGGCCTCTTTATCCTGCCAGTGGCCGGTGACCACGCTGTGCTGTTGACGCATACGGGCGCCGATGAAGCCGAACTCGCGGCCGCCGTGCGCGGTCTGGTTCAGGTTCATAAAGTCCATATCGATGCTGTCCCACGGCAGCGCGGCGTTGTACTGAGTATGGAACTGCAGCAGCGGCTTATTGAGGATGGTCAGGCCGTTGATCCACATTTTTGCCGGCGAGAAGGTATGCAGCCAGACCACTAACCCGGCGCATTTGTCATCGTAGTTGGCGTCGCGGCAGATATGGGTGATCTCGTCCGGGGTGGTGCCCAGCGGCTTAAGGACCAGTTTGCACGGCAGTTTGGCTTCCGCATTCAGGCTGTTCACCACATGTTCGGCATGCTTCGTCACCTGGCGCAGGGCTTCCGGGCCGTACAGATGTTGGCTGCCAATAACGAACCATACTTCATAGTTATCAAAAATCGTCATTTTCGTATCCTTAATGGGTGAGCGCTGCCTGAGATTGCGGGGCTTTTTCCGCCTTTGCAGCCGAAGGGAGATAGTGTTGTTCCGCGCTGACCGACCACTGCTGGTAGCGCTGATAGAGTTGTTCGAAACGCTGTGCCTGCGCCGGACGCGGCTGCAGGGTAGTTTCCACCTGGCTTGCCATCCGCTGTTGGGCGGCTGGAATATCCTCATAGACGCCGGCGGCGACGGCGGCGAAGATAGCCGCCCCCAGCGCGCAGCACTGATCGGAGGCGACAATCTGCAGCGGACGGTTCAGCACGTCGCAGCAGGCCTGCATGATGACCTGGTTTTTCCGCGCGATACCGCCAAGCGCCATGACGTTGTTAACCGGGATCCCCTGCTCGGTGAAGCACTCCATAATGGCGCGAGCGCCGAAGGCGGTGGCGGCGATCAGACCGCCGAACAGCGCCGGCGCGTCGGTGGCCAGGTTAAGGTCGGTGATCACCCCTTTCAGGCGCTGGTTGGCATTCGGCGTGCGGCGGCCGTTGAACCAGTCGAGCACCACCGGCAGATGCTCCAGCGATGGATTGTTGGCCCAGGCTTCGGTGAGCGCCGGCAGTAACTGTTTTTGGCTGGCTTTGATTTGCTCGCGCAACGCCGGCTGCTGCTGAGCCAGCTGCTCCAGCGGCCAGCCGAGAATGCGGCCAAACCAGGCGTAAATATCGCCGAAGGCGGACTGGCCTGCCTCCATGCCGATAAAGTGTGGAACCACGCTGCCGTCGACCTGGCCGCAGATGCCTTTGACCGTGCGCTCGCCGACGCTCTCTTTATCGGCGATCAGAATGTCGCAGGTGGAGGTGCCGATGACTTTCACCAGCGCGTTAGGCTGCGCGCCGGCGCCAACGGCGCCCATGTGGCAGTCGAAGGCGCCGCCAGAGATGGCCACACTCTGCGGCAGACCCAGGCGCTGGGCCCACTCTGCGCTCAGCGTGCCGACCGGCACATCGGCCGTCCAGGTATCGGTGAACAGCGGCCAGGCCAGATGCTGGTTGATGATGGGATCAAGCTCATCGAAGAAGCTGGCCGGCGGCAGACCGCCCCAGCTCTCATGCCACAGCGATTTATGTCCGGCGCTGCAGCGGCCGCGGCGCAGATCCTGCGGACGCGTAGTACCGGAGAGCAGGGCGGGCACCCAGTCGCAAAGCTCTACCCACGAGGCGGCTGCCTGGGCGACGGCGCTATCTTCGCGGGTGACGTGAAGGATTTTGGCCCAGAACCATTCGCTGGAGTAGATCCCGCCGATATAGCGCGAGTAATCCTCTTTGCCCGGCTGATGACACAGGCGGGTGATCGCCTCGGCTTCCTCGACCGCGGTGTGATCCTTCCACAGGACAAACATGGCGTTAGGGTTGTCAGCGAATTCTTCGCGCAGCGCCAGCACGTTGCCCTCGGCATCGACGGGAGCCGGAGTTGAGCCGGTGCTGTCGACGCCAATGCCCACGACGTCGGCGCGCTGTTCGGCGCTCAGCGAAGCGAGCACGCTTTTCAGCGCCGCTTCCATGGACTCGATGTAATCTCGCGGGTGATGGCGGAAGCGGTTGTTAGCGCCATCGCAATACTGTCCTTCCCGCCAGCGCGGATACCACTCCACGCTGGTCGCCAGCTCTGCGCCGGACGCGCATTCCACCGCCAGAGCGCGGACTGAGTCACTACCAAAGTCGAGGCCAATCGCAATTGCCATCTTGTTACTCCATGCAGAAATCATTCATGCAGCAACAGTAGATATCCCCGGCAAAATCCGTCAGGCCGGATTCGCTAATCTTATGGATTATTTTGCTGTTACCTTGCAAAGTGTGACGCCGTGCAAATATTCTATGTGGACTTTTCTGCCGTATTTATAGACACTTTTGTTACCCGGCATATCACGGTGGAATGCACGCTACTGGCGCTTTTTTCGCTTGCTGTGCGGGTTTTTCGCCAAATTCCCACCGCCGTCGCAGTCGCGACAGGGCCGAGAGCGATAAAATGATGAATATGGACAATTGGTGCCACTGATACCTTCGGGGAGAACCACGCGTATGGCCGAAACGCAAAACGATCCGCTGCTGCCGGGCTACTCTTTTAACGCTCATCTGGTTACCGGCCTGACGCCGATTGAGGCGCAGGGATACCTGGATTTCTTTATCGACCGCCCGCTGGGTATGAAAGGCTATATTCTCAATCTGACGATCCGCGGCGAGGGGGTGATCAACAACCACGGCGAACAGTTTGTCTGCCGGCCGGGCGATATGCTGCTGTTCCCGCCCGGGGAAATTCATCACTATGGCCGCCATCCCGACGCCAGCGAGTGGTATCACCAATGGGTCTACTTCCGCCCGCGCGCCTACTGGCACGAGTGGCTCAACTGGCCAACGATTTTTGCCCAGACCGGCTTTTTTCGTCCGGATGAACAGTGGCAGGCGCGTTTTGGCGAGCTGTTCGGCCAGATCGTTGATGCCGGGCAGGGGGCGGGGCGCTATTCCGAACTGCTGGCGATAAACCTGCTGGAACAGCTGCTGCTGCGGCGGATGGAGGCGATCAACGAATCCCCCGCTGGACAACCGGGTGCGCGACGCCTGCCAGTACATCAGCGACCATCTGGCGGACAGCCATTTTGATATCGCCAGCGTCGCCCAGCACGTCTGCCTGTCGCCCTCGCGTCTGTCGCACCTGTTCCGCCAGCAGCTGGGGGTCAGCGTCCTCGGCTGGCGGGAGGATCAGCGCATCAGCCAGGCCAAACTGTTGCTCAGCACCACGCGGATGCCGATCGCCACCGTTGGGCGCAATGTCGGCTTCGAAGATCAGCTCTATTTTTCCCGCGTGTTTAAAAAATGCACCGGGGCCAGCCCGAGCGAATTCCGCGCGGGTTGTGAATAAAAAGTAAAGAAAGTGAAATGATGACCCGCTTAAATGTCACAGCCAGTAAACTATTAAGACAATTGATGGCTTGACGACGGCGCGATGGCTTCGGAGAATCCGGGCTTCGTTTTTTAACCGGGTACATTATGCAAGCATTGCTCGAACACTTTATTACCCAATCCACGGTCTACTCATTGTTAGCCGTGATGCTGGTGGCCTTTCTCGAGTCGCTGGCGCTGGTGGGGCTTATCTTACCCGGCACGGTGATGATGGCTGGCCTTGGGGCGCTCATCGGCGGCGGCGAAGTTAACTTCTGGCAGGCGTGGCTGGCGGGGATTGTCGGCTGCCTGCTGGGCGACTGGATCTCATTCTGGCTCGGCTGGCGCTTTAAGAAGCCGTTGCACCGCTGGTCGTTTATGAAGAAAAACCGCGCCCTGCTGGAGAAAACCGAGCATGCGCTGCATCAGCACAGCATGATCACCATTCTGATTGGCCGCTTTGTCGGACCGACGCGTCCGCTGGTGCCAATGGTCGCCGGGATGCTCGACCTGCCGGTGGCCAAGTTCGTGCTACCGAATATTATCGGCTGCCTGCTCTGGCCGCCGCTCTATTTCCTTCCGGGCATTCTCGCCGGGGCGGCGATTGATATTCCGGCTGATGAAAACAGCGCCAGCTTTAAATGGCTGCTATTGGGGGCGGCGCTGCTGGCCTGGCTGGCGGGATGGCTGTGCTGGCGGCTGTGGCGGAGCGCGAAAACCTCAGGCGATCGGCTGACCCGCTGGCTGCCGCGCGGCCGACTGCTGTGGCTGTCGCCTCTGATGGTCGCGCTGGCGGCTACAGCGTTAACATTTGTCTTCCGCCATCCGCTGATGCCGGTCTATCTGGCGATCCTGCATAAAGTCATCGCGCGCTGATCCCCATCAAATGCGAGGCGCTGCTGTGGCCGCTTAACAGCTCGGCGGTGGCGCCATCCCAGACAATGCGCCCTTCGGCGACCACCATCGAGCGCGGCGCGATGCGCGCGGCGTCCTCTACGCTGTGGGAGACCATCAGCAGGGTGAGCTGCTGCTGCTCGCAGACATCGGCGACCAGGGACAGCATCTCCTGGCGCAGCGCCGGATCGAGCGCCGAGAAGGGTTCATCCAGCAGCAGCACCGGCTGCTGGCGCACCAGACAGCGGGCCAGCGCCGCGCGCTGCCGCTGACCGCCGGAGAGCTCGCCGGGCAGACGTTCCAGCAGCGCATCAATTCCCATCTGTCCAGCTATCGCCGTGACCTGCGCCTGCTGCTCGCGGCTCAGTTTAAGGCCTGGGTGAATGCCGAGGCTGATATTTTGTCGAATGGTCAGATGGTTAAACAGGTTATTCTCCTGAAACAACATCGAGACCGGACGCTGCGCCGGCGGCGTCGCGTTATGCGCCTCGCCGTTAATCAGCAGGCTGCCGCTGGCGGGCGGCAGAAACCCGGCGATCAGATTCAGCAGGGTGCTCTTTCCGGCGCCGCTGGGACCGAGCACCGCGATGCGCTCCCCGCGCGCGACGTCGAGGGTGAAGCGCATCGGCAGATGCTGGTATAGCCAGGTCACATCATTGAGTTTTAGCATCACGCCCCGGAAGTTTTTCAATCAGCGTAAACAACAAGAAACAGAGCAGCAGCAGGAGCAGGGCGGTGACGGCCCCGTCCTGGCTGCGGTAGGCGCCTATCTGCTGGTACAGATAGAAAGGCAGGGTGCGAAACGCCTCGTTGCCGAACAGCGCCACCACGCCGAAATCGCCAATCGACAGTACGCAGGCGAAGGCGAGCGCCTGGGCCAGCGGGCGCCGGAGAGCGCGAAGCTCGACCACCCGCAGCCGGGCAAAGCCTTCAATACCCAGCGACTGGCACAGCATGCTGTAGCGGGCGGCAATGTCGCGCATCGGGTTTTCCAGTACTTTCAGCGCATAGGGGATCGCCATCAGGGCATTAGTGAAGATGACGATGCCGTCGGCGGACTCCGGCAGGCCGATAGTGTTATTGAGCAGCAGGAAGAAGCCGGTCGCCAGCACAATTCCCGGCATCGCAAGGATCAGCATGCCGCTCAGCTCCATTGCCTGCCCGGCCAACGGCCGCTGGCGAGCGCGCAGCTCCCGACTGCTCCATAACAGCATCATCGTCAGGGTCACGCTCAATAGCCCGGCGGCGATGGCGATGCGTAGAGAGGTGCTCAATGCCTGCCAGAGCGCTGGCTGCGCCAGCACGTCCAGCATATTACGGTTGATCCCGTCGACGATGACCGCCAGCAGCGGCGGGAGCAGCAGCAGCAGGGCGGCGCCGATCAGCAACCCGTCGCTCAGGCGGCTATGCAGGCGATCGTCAGGGTCGCGCCAGCCGCGCACATGGCTGACGCCGATGGCGACGGCTTTACTCAGACGCTGGCTAAGCAGCACCAGCCCAAGGCAGCAGAGCATCTGGATCAGCGCCAGCATTGCCGCTCGCGCCGGATCGTAGTCAAAGCTCAGCGCCTGGTAGATAGCCAACTCGATCGTGGTGGCTTTCGGGCCGCCGCCCAGCGAGAGCACGGTGGCGAAGCTGGCGAAGCAGAGCATAAAAATCAGCGCGGCGACGGCGGGAATGTGCCGGCGCAGCCACGGCCATTCGACGAGGCGGAAGAAGGCATAGCCGCGCATGCCAAGCTGGGCGGCAATTTGCCGCTGCTCGCCGGGAATGTTCTCCAGCGCCTGCAGCAGCAGGCGGGTCGCCATCGGCATATTGAAAAAGACGTGCGCCAGCAGGATGCCCTGCAGACCGTAGGGCGAGAACTCCCATTGCCAGCCGAGCGCGTGAAATAGTGAGGCCAGCCAGCCCTGGCGGCCATAGACGCTGAGGATACCGAACACCGCCACCAGCACCGGCAGGATCAGGGTCATCGCGCACAGGCGCAGCAGCAGCGTACGGCCCGGGAAGCGACGCCGATAAAGCGCGCGGGCGAGAAAGATGGCTGGTCCCACCGAGATCAGCGCTGACAGCGACGCCTGCCAGAAGGAGAAGCGGACCACATGCCACAGGTAGCTATCGCTGAAGACCGATTGCCAGCCCGCGCCGGGGGCGCTAAACCACAGCGCCAGAAACGCCGCCAGCGCGACAGCGCACAGCAGCGTAGCGGCGAACAGGCCCGGCATCAGCCCGCGAAGGTTTAGCGGCTGACGGCGCGTTGCCATGCGCTAATCCAGGTTTGACGCTCGCTGGCGACCTGCTGCGGGGTAAAGGACAGGGTGGTCTGCGGCTTCACCAGGGTATCAAACCCGGCCGGCAGGGTGACCTTGGTCACCGGATACATCCAGTTGCCGGTAGGGATGGCGTTCTGGAAGCCAGGAGATACCATAAATTTGAGGAATTTTTCCGCCAGTTCCGGCTGCTTGCTGGCGGCGGTACGCGCGGCAACTTCGACCTGCAGATAGTGGCCCTCGGCGAAGCTCGCCGCCGCATAGTTGTCTTTCTTCTCTTCAATCATGTGGTAGGCCGGCGAGGTGGTATAGCTCAACACCAGGTCGCTTTCCCCTTTCAGGAACAGACCATAGGCTTCGCTCCAGCCTTTGGTGACGGTAACGGTTTTCGCGGCCAGCTTCTGCCAGGCCTCGGGCGCTTGATCGCCATAGACCTTTTGCATCCACAGCAGCAGGCCCAGTCCCGGGGTGCTGGTACGCGGATCTTCATAGATGACCCGCCATTTTTGCGGGCCCTCGACCAGCTCTTTCAGGCTCTTCGGTGGATTAGCCAGTTTGTTTTTGTCATAGACGAAGGCGAAATAGCCGTAGTCGTAGGGAACAAAGGTGTCATTATCCCAGCCGCCCGGCACGCTGACCGCGCTGGCGGGTACGTTGCTTTTGGCAAACAGTTTACTCTGCGCCGCGGCTTCCAGCAGGTTGTTATCAAGGCCAAGCACGACGTCGGCCTTGCTGTTTTTGCCTTCCATGCGCAGGCGATTCAGTAGCGAAACGCCATCTTCCAGCGCGACGAACTTCAGCTCGCAGCCGCACTCCGCTTCAAAGGCTTTTTTGACCGCCGGGCCGGGGCCCCAGTCGGCAGAGAAGGAGTCATAGGTATAGACGGTAAGAACAGGCTTAGCCAAAGCGGGCATGGCGACCAGCGCCAGCAGCGGGAGTAATTTTTTCAACACTTTGCACCTCAGAAAAAAGGGGTGGCAAAGGATTTTGAGTGAGCCTCAAATCCCTTCGCCGGCGTTATCCGGATCAGGTTCGACGGGTATTTTCT
>OHDD01001286.1_pt1 | contig 10669 bp, 8 predicted proteins | sample 1566941 | NCBI WGS metagenome assembly OHDD01 (sample SAMEA3879580, study PRJEB24766) | human gut metagenome | biome: human-associated habitat; feature: feces | place: USA | collected 1985/1987 | reverse complement strand
CAAGGCTTATTAATTGCCTTACACAATGATGCTAAATGCCTTTATATAAACATAACATATAACCAAAAAGCCTCCGGAAGGATTTAATCCAGCCGGAGGCTTTTTTTATAAAGTAAAACATAGAATATGCTTTAAGCTCTATATTATTTTGCAGATAAGAACTCGTCAATACCCTTTGCTGCTGCTTTTCCTGCACCCATGGCAAGAATAACCGTTGCAGCACCTGTTACGGCATCTCCACCTGCAAATACACCCTCTTTTGAGGTTGCACCTGTATCCTCAGTTGCTACAATACACTTTCTCTTATTTGTATCGAGACCTATTGTTGTAGAGGAAATAAGTGGATTTGGCGATGTACCAAGTGACATGATCACTGTATCTAACTCTAAATCAAATTCAGAGCCTTTGATCTCTACCGGTCTTCTTCTTCCGGAAGCATCCGGTTCACCGAGTTCCATCTTAATGACTTTCGCGCCTTTTACCCAGCCATTCTCATCTACAAGAATTTCTGTCGGGTTCTGGAGCAGATCAAAGATCACGCCCTCTTCTTTTGCATGATGTACTTCTTCGACTCTGGCAGGAAGTTCTTCTTCACTTCTGCGGTATACGATATGTACCTCCGCACCAAGTCTCTTTGCAGTTCTCGCAGCATCCATAGCAACGTTACCGCCGCCGACAACGATAACTTTCTTGCCTGCTTTGATCGGTGTATCATACTCATCTTTAAATGCCTTCATCAGGTTGTTTCTGGTCAGGAACTCATTTGCAGAAAATACACCCATTGCCTGCTCGCCAGGAATACCCATAAATCTTGGAAGTCCGGCACCGGAACCGATAAATACGGCATGGAAGCCCTCTTCATCCATCAGCTCATCCACCGTTACAGACTTACCGATAATTACGTTTGTCTCGATATCAACGCCGAGCTTCTTCACATTCTCGATCTCCGGCTGTACAACGCCCTGTTTCGGGAGACGGAACTCCGGGATACCGTAAATCAGTACACCGCCTGCCTCATGAAGTGCCTCAAAGATTGTCACATCATAGCCAAGTTTTGCCAGATCTCCGGCACAGGTTAAACCTGCAGGGCCGGAACCGATGACTGCAACCTTATGTCCGTTTAATTTCTCTGCTTTTTTCGGTTTAATACCATTTTCTCTTGCCCAGTCGGCAACAAAACGCTCTAATTTACCGATTGCAACCGGTTCACCCTTGATTCCGCGGATACATTTTCCTTCACACTGGCTCTCCTGCGGGCAGACACGTCCGCAGACTGCCGGAAGTGCGGAAGACTGGCTGATGATGTGATATGCCTCCTCAAAGTTTCCTTCCTTTACCTGTGCGATAAATGCCGGGATATTGATAGATACCGGACAGCCCTTCATACACTGCGCATTTTTACAGTTTAAGCAGCGTGCTGCCTCAGCTTTTGCCTCTTCCTCGTTATATCCTAAACATACCTCTTCAAAGTTAGCCGCACGAACCTGTGGTTCCTGCTCGCGAACCGGTACTCTATTTAATACGTCCATTCTCTCTATCTCCTTTTCAAACGCTCAACCCTACTGACAGTTGCCACAGCCGCCGTGATGTGTATCACCTTCCTGCAGCTTTAACATCGCTCTTCCCTCTTCTGTCTTGTACTGTGCCTGACGTTTCATCGCCTGGTCAAAATCAACCTGATGCCCGTCAAACTCCGGTCCGTCCACGCAGGCAAATTTTACTTCCCCGCCTACTATCAGACGACATGCACCGCACATTCCGGTTCCGTCTACCATGATCGGGTTCATGGAAACAACGGTCGGAATTCCAAGCTCTTTTGTCAGCTTACATACGAATTTCATCATGATCATCGGTCCGATCGCTACACAGTGATCATAGCGTTTTCCTGCATCCCAGAGTTCCTGTAACTGATTAGTTCCCATACCGTGGAATCCATAAGAACCATCATCGGTCGTCACATAGAGATTTGTCGCAACTTCTTTCATCTGGTCTACTAAGATCAACAGATCTTTTGTCTTAGATCCCATGATCACATCACAGTCCACACCGTGCTCATGCAGCCATTTTACCTGCGGATATACCGGTGCTGTACCAACACCTCCGGCAACGAAAAGGATCCTCTTTTTCTTTAATTCTTCAATATCTTCGTCAATCAGGTCAGACGCACATCCAAGCGGGCCTACAAAATCCTGGAATGCATCTCCTTCCTGTAAATATGCCATACGCTCTGTAGATGCTCCGACAGTCTGGAATACGATCGTGATCGTACCTGCTTCCCTGTCATAATCACAAATGGTAAGCGGAATACGCTCGCCCTCCTCATCAATCTTTACAATTACAAACTGCCCCGGCTCACAGTACTGTGCCACACGAGGTGCTTTGACATCCATAAGATAAATCTTATCTGCCAGTTTTTCTCTTCTTACGATTGGATACATGGTCTCCTCCTAACATTTTTATATACATCAACATGCCCGTCAAAGTATTTATTTTCATACTTTAACATAATAAAGGAAAACACGTTAAATTTCAACGGCTTTCCTCTATTTTTTCTCAATTAGTTCTGTTTTTTCTCAAATTATTACTGCCAGATCCTGCAAAAAATCCTATTTTTCCCTTATTCTGCCTGTGAAAACAGGATCCTGTCGTTTACTAACCATCATTCCGCCTGCGAAAACAGGATCCTGTCATTGTCCAAACGCTTTCCGGCACAGACCGCAAACTGCTCTAACAGATCCTCCACCGTCATGCCCGCACGTTTTTCTCCGCTCACATCTAAGATGATATTTCCGGAATCCATCATCAGGGTACGGTTTCCAAGTTCTAATGCCTGGTGCATATTGTGGGTTACCATAAGGCAGGTGATCTTTCTCTCTGCAACGATCTGTCTGGTCAGGTCGAGCACTTTTTTTGCGGTTGCCGGATCCAATGCCGCCGTATGCTCATCTAACAGCAGGATCTTTGGTGTGACCATCGTCGCCATAAGAAGCGTCAGTGCCTGGCGCTGTCCTCCGGAAAGGAGTCCTACCGGCTGCTTCATACGATCCTCTAATCCCATATCAAGCAGTGCAAGGTGCTCCCTGAATTTTGCTTTATCCGCCGCATTGATACGGCTGAAATATGCATTTTTTGAGGTTTTGGCGCGAAGATAGGCAAGTGCCATATTTTCCTCGATCGTCATATGCGGCGCGGTTCCCTTTAAAGGATCCTGAAACAAATGACCAATCACCTTGCTCCGCACATGTTCTTTCTGGTAAGTGATATCCTCCCCATCTAACACAATAAGTCCCCGGTCGATAAAAAATGCTCCGGTGATTGCATTAAATAATGTAGATTTACCTGCTCCATTGCTTCCGATAATTGTTGCAAAGTCGCCATCCTTCAATTCCAGATTCAGATTTTTTAATGCGCATTTTTCATTGACAGTTCCCGGATTGAAGGTCTTGCTGACATTTTTCATAATTAACATCACGCTTCCTCCTTCTTCTGGTTCTGTTTCTGGATCTGTTCCATATATAACTGGTTTTCTGCCTTTGCAAGGCGGCGCTGTTTCATAAACGCTGCCTGCTTTTTCAGATAAGGCAGTGCGATCGCAAATGCAACGATAAGTGATGATACCAGTTTTAAACATTCTGCCGGAACATTTAATCTTAAAGCAATCGCTACGATAAAGCGATACAGGCAGCTTCCTAATACTACGCCGATCACACGCTTTAACACACCGCCTTTTCCGATGATCGACTCCCCGATGATCAGACTCGCAAGTGCGATCGTTACCATTCCCGTTCCAAGATTGATATCACAGGATTTCTGATACTGTGCGAGCAGTCCGCCGGAAAGTCCGGTCATGGCATTCGCAACACAAAGTCCGATCGTGATCATAAGTCCGGTATTGATACTTGATGCCCTTACCATATCCGGGTTATCGCCGGTCGCACGGATGGAAAGTCCCAGTCTCGTATTTAAAAACCATGCCAGTATCACACCGACAATCACAACAAATACAGCTGCAACGATCAGTTTATACCAGGTTCCCCCGATATGATCTTTCGCCCATGAAAAAACCGTGTCACAGGAAAAAAGATTGATATTGGATGCAAAACCCATCACCGCAATGTTGATCGTGTATAATCCTGTATTTACGATGATTCCAGCTAAGATGGACTGAATACCCATTCTGGTCTGTAAAAATGCAGTAACGAATCCCGATACAACTCCTGCTGCCGCCGCCGCAAACAGTCCTAACACCGGATGTCCGGCAAGCGTCACCGTCGCACAGACTGCACAGCCTAATGTAAAGCAGCCGTCTGTTGACAGATCCGCGATATCTAATATGGAAAATGATACAAATAATGCAAGCGCAACCAGTGCATAGATAAATCCAAGTTCTAATGCGCTCTGTACAATGGAAAGTGTAATGATCGAACCCATAATCCCCTCCGGTTCCGTTTTTCTTCTATTCCGCTTTTATTCAAATTCTTCTGCGGTTGTAACTTCTTTTAATTCCTCACACATATCTTTAAATACACTGTCATCAATGCCAACAGCTGCAGCTGTCTCCGTGTTGACAGTCACGATACCACTGTCTAATGTGCGGACTGCTGTTGCTGCAGGATCAGCACCATTTACAAGGATGTCTGCTGCCATATCTGCCGTTGCAGTTCCAAGCTCTGTATAATTGACGCCATATCCTAAGAATGCTCCGTTTAACGCGAAGGAATCAGCTCCTGTATAGTGCGGGATCTTTGCATCTGCAAACTTTTCAAAGATTGCAAGCTCGGCTGTCATGATTGTGTTATCGGTCGGTGTGAATACTGCATCTACCCCTTCTGCTACAAGCGCATCTGCTGCTGCAGATACCTCTGCATTGGTGGTTCCTGTCTTTTCAATATATTCAATACCGTTTTTCTCACAGTAAGCGATTGCATCTGCAACCGGCACTTTTGAGGAATCCTGGCTCTTATCATATAACAGTCCGATTTTCTTTACATCCGGGTTGGCTGCCGTGATCAGTTTCATAACAGCCGTGGTGTCAAGTGCATCGGATGTACCTGTGATATTTGCACCAGGTGCATTTAAATCTGCGACAAGTCCTGCGCTGACCGGATCTGATACTGCGGAGAATACAACCGGGATCTGATTGTCCTCTGTCGCATTCTGCATGATCATGGCTGCCGGTGTTGCGATCGGGATGATCACATCCACTTTTTCTGCAACCAGATCCGTTGCGATCTGATTTAAGGTAGAGGAATCTGCCTGACCATTATAGGTATAATCTGCATAATCGAATGTCACACCAAGTTCTGCACCTTTTGCATCAAGCTCTGCCTCGATCGCCTTCTCGATCTGGTTTAAGGAAGCATCATCTACATACTGGACAATACCAACTTTATATACCGTGCCATCTGCATTGGCGATCTCTGTCACATCCGCATTGGCATTCTCTTTTATTTCTGCGGTATTTGCATTATTCTGTGCATTTGTGTCTGTTTTCGCATTATTTCCCGTGCTGTTTCCACATCCACCAAGCACACCTGCTGTCATTGCCATTATTAATACTGCTGCCATCATTTTTCTTTTCATTTCTTTCCCCTTTCTGCGCCGTTCTCTGCGCATTACAGGTTTGTGCATAAGCACAAATCCTGTGTGCGAAAAATTCTATTTTTCGCACTTGTTCCCTCCAGATTTTAAATTTGGAAAAAGCCGTTTCGAGAGGTGGAATTCGTCATCATGCAAACTTTCGTTTACAATGTAAATGAATTTTACATTAAAAAACCGCCTCAGGTTCTTGCCTGAGACGGTAATAGTATCTATTATCGCGGTACCACTCATCTTGACAAAATGTCCACTCACTTCATGCACTATCATACATGCCGGATGGATAACGGGTCCGGTTCCCGGCGGCGCCTACTAAATCCTGTTCAGGCCGCCCTCAAAAGTCCATTCAGCAAATCCATCCATACTGCAATCCCACCACCTGCAGCTCTCTGTAATATCAAAAAATGCTTACTATTCTTTCTCAACGGTTTTTCTTTATGGGTATACTTTAATATATTAAAGTGATTTTGTCAACACGTTTTTTATTTTCTTTTTTTATTTCTTTTTTCTCACACGGATTCATGTTATAATGTTGATGTATTATCCCATATAACTCCATAAATATAATTATGGGCTGGGAAATCTATATTTTTATTCAAAAGAAAAGTGGTATTTACCACGGAATGGAGGATTTTATAATGTATAAATTTACAGACGACTATTTAATTGGAATTGACGAGATTGATAATGAGCATCGTCGGTTATTTCAGATGATAAATGAAGCGATTGACCTTTCAAAAGAAAGTTCAGATATCTCTGTTATCTCTAAGAATCTGGTTTCCGGATTGAAAAATTACGCTGCAACACATTTCGCCCATGAGGAAGCTTACATGGAGCATATTCATGATCCTGAGCTTCCGATCCAAAAAAAAGAACATGAAGCATTTACAAAAAAACAACACTTTTGCTCTGGATACTTCTTCCCCGGAAGCAGCAAGGCAATCCCTAAACGACCTGCTGGCTTATCTGGCTCGCTGGTTATACCGGCATATCTTAAGCAGTGATACGATGATCGGAAAAATGTCTTCTATTTCTGCTGATGAAGAAGATCCATTTGCATTTTGCGAAAAATACAAAACCGGCGTTGAGTTAATTGATACTGAGCACCGACGGCTGTTTGAGATCATTCACGATACCAACGATCTGATTCACGCAGAACTTCTGCATGACAAATATGATGAGATCATGCACCTGCTTGCAGAATTAAAAGACTATACAGAATTTCATTTCCGTGATGAAGAAAATCTCATGGAACGCATCCATTATCCGGAAATCAGTGCTCAGAAACGTGCACATGCTGCCTTCGTGGAACGTCTTGTTGAGGTTGATTTAACAGATTTGGACGAAATGGATGACAATCAGCAGGAATATCTGATTGACCTGATCAATTTTTTGTCCGGATGGCTGATCAACCACATTTTAGGTTCCGATAAAAAGATTGGTGAGTATATGCGTGAACATGGAATCAAGGAAGAATAGGTTCAAAGAAAAACAAGAACACAAAAAATAATATCTGATTACTAAAAATTTTAAAAGGACAGAAACTGGAATCTTCGGATTCCAACTTCTGTCCTTTTCCTATGCATCTATTTGTTACTGTTCACATCTCCAAGTGTGACCAGCAGCGATTATTCTTCCCAGCTTACACATGCAGAACATATCCGGTTTACGAGAAATATACCAGCTCATCTTCCGGTTTTTCTGCCGGTTCGATGGATACCGGATAAAGTACCGGTCCTTTTCCCTTATACTCTCTCGCAAATTCCACATGCACTTCCGCAGTGATATTGATCCAGGATTTGTGCGGGATCTTGTCCTCATCCACATATTTACACTTAAATCCGATAAATGTCACATCCTCGATGCAGCATGTCATCGCAAAACGTCCCGGCACAAACACTCCTTTTTTAAGTTTTTCCGGATTGTATACCAATGCCAGGAAAGATACTTTTTTGCCCTCATATTTTTTCGGATTATCCATACAGTCCATGTACCAGATTGCATAGTCTGCATCGGTGATCTCGATCACATCCGCAGAAAGATCAAACGGAAGTTCCTCCGGACGTTCATCCAAGCTGCCGTCCTCACGCTCGAAGACGAGCTGTGCCTTGCGGTTCTGTGCCTTGACATTACGGCGGCATTTGCCTTTGTCCGTGCTGTCATCACAGCGGTTAAAGATCACGACATCTGCCTGAAATAACTGCTCCATTACCATGGTACGCATATTTGCAAGATACATGTCAAACGTTGTCGCATCCACAGTCGCTAACTGCTGTACGATCACCCAGTGTTTCGGGAGTTCCATATCCATCAGTGTTCCCATTCCCCAGGTACCATTGTATTCGATAAACACCTGCTCCGGCAGATATTCCGCCTGCACTTTGTTTAAAAACTCTTCGGTAAAATCCTCTTCATTTTCTACCATGACAAGTCTGGCGTTGATTTTTTTTAACTCCTCCTCGTCATATTCGACATCTCCGTCCTCACAGCAGATCACAACACTTCTTCCACCCTCAGTGAAACCATCATCAAATAACGTCTCCTTCACCAGAGTCGTCTTGCCGCTGTCCATAAAACCGGTAAATAAATATACTGGTATTTCGTTCATATATATTCTCCCTTATTAAATTCCGAATAACTCTTCTAATCTGTGTTCGTCAATGTTGCAGCCGATCACACAAAGTCTTCCTGTATAGTCAGGCTCGCCGTCACGAAGCTCATATTCACCCGGAACCATGTCAAAATAAATCCATGTGCCATTCTCATCTTCTACCATTCCCTTGGCACGGAGGATTGTTCCGTAATCATCTGTCTCGCAGAGAGTCTTTAATACATCCTCGATCTTTTCCTTCGTGAATTTGTGAGGCGTCTCTTTTCCCCAGCTTGTAAACACTTCATCTGCATGATGGTGATGATGATGTTCGTGATCATGGTCATGGCCACAGCAGCAATCGTCATCGTGGTCATGATGATGGTGATGATGACCGCAGCAGCAATGCTCGTCGTGGTCATCATGGTCGTGGTGGTGATGCTCATGCTCGTCTTCATCATCGTCATCGTGGTCATGGTGATGGCCGCAGCAGCAATGCTCATCATGGTCATCATCGTGGTCGTGGTGATGGTGCTCGTGCTCCTCGTCCTCGTCCTCGTCCTCGTGGGCGTGCTCCTCGTTGGCCTTGGCAGCCATAGCGATCAGCTCAGCCTTGAAGTCGTCCTTGGTGGACATGGCCTTCAGGATCTGCTCGCCGGTCAGGGAGTCCCAGGCAGTGGTGACGATGGTAGCGGTGGGGTTCTTCTCGCGCAGCATGGCCACAGCGGCGGCGATCTTTTCCTCGGTGGCGTTCTGGGTGCGGCTCAGGATGATGCAGCTTGCGTGGCTGATCTGGTCGTCGTAGAACTCACCGAAGTTCTTCATATACATCTTGACCTTGTTGACGTCGGCCACGGTAACGAAGCTGCTCAGCTGAACATCCAGATGCTCGGCCACGCCCTCGACAGCGCGGGTCACGTCGGACAGCTTGCCGACGCCGGAGGGCTCGATAACGATGCGGTCGGGGTGGTACTGCTCCACCACCTGCTGCAGAGCGGCGCGGAAATCGCCCACCAGAGAGCAGCAGATGCAGCCGGCGTTCAGCTCATTGATCTGGATGCCGGACTCCTTCAAAAAGCCGCCGTCAATGCCGATCTCGCCGAACTCGTTCTCGATGAGCACGACCTTCTGGCCTGCAAAGGACTCTTTGATGAGCTTCTTGATAAGGGTGGTCTTACCGGCGCCAAGGAAGCCGGAGAAAATATCGATCTTGGTCATAGTCTGAAATGCCTCTTTCTTTTATGCAGACGCCGCAAAGGCGCTGCCCAGCAGGCCCATCGGGCCTTACAAGCAGTCCGGGCCGCTGAGTGCTGACCCGGAAAAATTCCTACACTCCTATTATAACAAGGCTGTCAATGGCAAACCGGCCTTTTTGATGAGAAATTTGTAACATTTTTTGCAATTTGCTTGCGTTTTCGGGCGGCAGGACCAAAATGATGCCTGCGAATTGCATTCTGCGCCCCGGAATGATACAATAAGGTACAGCAAACCATCGCCGCCGGACGTTTTTCCGGCATAATAAAGAAAGAAGGCTTTTTGACATGAGCATGAATACCGTTCCCGAGCGTCTGGCCGCCCTGCGCGAGGCCATGAAGGCAAACGGCGTGGACGTCTACCTCATCCCGGTGGGAGACCCGCACGCCAGCGAGTATATGCCCGACCACTACACTGCCCTGACCTACTTCTCCGGCTTCCACGGCGAGAACTCCAACTTCGTCGTCACCATGACCGAGAGCGCTGTCTGGGCCGATGGCCGTTACTTCGTGCAGGCCGAGAAGGAGATCGCTGGCACGGAGATCCAGCTGATGCGGATGGGCGAGCCGGGCGTGCCGACCGCCGAGCAGTACTGCGGCAAAGTCCTGCCCGAGGGCGGCAAGCTGGGCCTCTGCGGCCTGACTGCTTCCTGCGGTCTGGTGCGCAGTCTGCAGAAAGAACTGGACGCTAAGAAAGGCACCATCAAGCTGCTGAACCTCGAGGACGAGCTGTGGACGGAGGGCCGTCCCGCCCTGCCCGCTACCCCGGCATGGCTCCTGCCGAAAGAGTACGCAGGCTTCTCCCCTGCCGAGAAGCTGGGCCAGCTGCGTGCGAAGCTCTCTGAGCTGGGCTGCACCGCACAGCTGGTGGGCAAGCTGGACAATCTGGCATGGCTGCTCAATCTGCGTGCGATGGACATCCAATGCACCCCTTATGCAATGGCTTACTGCTATGTGACCCCCGATAAGGCGACGCTCTTCATCAACACCGCCCGCGTCAGCGCTGAGGCTGCTGCGGAGCTGAAGGAGAACGGCGTGGAGCTGGCTGAGTACGACGATGTGCTTACCTTCCTCGCCGCCCAGACCGAAGAACAGACCGTTCTGGCCGACCCCGTTTCCGTCAACTACGCCGTCTACCAGACCCTGCAGGCCAACCCGGCTCTGACCGTCAAGGACGAGGCCGACCCCCTGCTGCCCATGAAGGGCGTGAAGAACGAGGTGGAGCTGG
>OHDD01001283.1_pt1 | contig 10685 bp, 6 predicted proteins | sample 1566941 | NCBI WGS metagenome assembly OHDD01 (sample SAMEA3879580, study PRJEB24766) | human gut metagenome | biome: human-associated habitat; feature: feces | place: USA | collected 1985/1987 | reverse complement strand
GCCCCTATGCGGCGCTGATCAAGGCGGTGGAAAAGGGCCTGAAGGGCGACGCCGCCGCCCAGACCCGCGCCCTGCTGGCAGAAAAGCAGCCGCTGGAGGTGGTGGACGAAGCCTTGATCCCCGCTTTGGACATCGTGGGTGCCAAGTATGAAAAAGGCACTCTGTTCCTGCCGCAGCTGCTGCAGGCTGCCAGCGCCGCCCAGAGCGCTTTTGAGGAGATCAAGACCGCCATTGCCCAAAAGGGCGAGGGCAGCGCCAGCAAGGGACGCATCGTCCTTGCCACCGTCAAGGGCGATGTGCACGACATTGGCAAGAACATCGTCCGGGTCATTCTGGAAAACTACGGTTTTGAGGTACTGGATCTTGGCCGGGACGTACCGGTGGAGACGGTGGTGGACACCGTGCGGGAAAAGGACGTGCATCTGGTAGGCCTTTCGGCGCTGATGACCACCACCCTGAAAAGCATGGAGGAGACCATCGCCGCCCTGCACGCCGCTAAGCTCGACTGCAAGATCATGGTGGGCGGTGCCGTGCTGACCCCGGAATACGCCGAAAAGATCGGCGCGGACTGGTACGCAAAGGACGCCAAGCGCAGCGCCGACATCGCCAAGGAATTCTTTGGGGTGTAACGCAGAAAAATTACAGATTCAGACTGCTGAAATGTGCGGACTTTTCAGCAGTCTTTTTTCATGGGCAAGGCGTTTATTTGCAAACTGTTCAAAATTACCACAAAGAATTGCCACGATTGTCTGGCATAATAAGGGTGCACTCAGGGAGAACGGAACGGACATCCCCCATAACCTCCGAAAGGTTCTCCCCGCAAAAGCCCATGCAGGCACATTTCCCTGCGGGTGCGGCCGCAGCAGCGGCGCACCGCAGGCCCATAAAAAACTGTCTCCCGTTTCTATGCGAGGCAATAGCCAGAACGGCGGACAGACTACCAAATCCCTCCTGACCAAGCCGCAATGTTCAGGGGTTCCTATACAGCAGGCAGTGTCGCTTTCCTCCTCCTTTCCACGACACTGCCTGCTTTTTGTTTGCGCTGTTTCAAATCGGCTACCGGGCTAACCTTACCACAAGCCACATGATACTGTTCCGGGGCGTGCAGTACGATATTGTCCATATCGACCCGTTCGAGAGCTACAAGGCAGACTTGAAGCTGTATTGCAAGCGAAAAAACAAATGAAATGGCGGCAAACTCCAAAAGCCTGCCGCCGTTTTTGTTATTTTATAAACTCATATTCAAAAAGCACTGGGACGATTTCAGAATTGTAATAGTCTTTGACAAGCGTTTTCAAGCCCGCAAGAGCAGTATGCAATTCCACGTTATCCCAAATTGTATTGCCCGTCGTTTCGTCAATGTGCGATGTATCCAGTTCAGCGTAAATCTGATATACACCATATGTCAAAGAAGGGCTATAGTTTTCTGCTTTCTTTGCCCATTGCAGAACCGTTTCCCATTGATTCAAAATAGCCTTTTCCCTACCACCGGGGATAAGCCCCTTTATATCGCGCAGGGCGATTGTTTTTCCGTTCGTACCGTCAAGGCAAAGTTCATCGCGATAAAACCGCCCATCGCTCCCCGTGAATGTGCGCATATGGTTCTGCATTTCTGTACAGGTGAAAAGCAGGCATTTCAAGAGGAATTGCGCAAGTTTACCACTTGCAACGTCCGCATTGTATCTGTCCGCGCCGTCCGCCGACTTCATAATGCGGGCACGTTCCGTCCATGCTCTGTTATATGTAATATAGCGTGAAGCGCAAAACATAGGAAGTTTTTCAAGATAGTTATCTTTACGCAGGAAAAAGCCGTTTCCATCATAGCGAGCCGCTATCAAAAGGCTAGAATCCAAGTCTGGGTTATCAAATCCCGAACTGTGTGCGACCATATATCCCATTATATCGGGTGCGGTTGCGGGCTTGTTTCGTTGTTTGCCGCCTACCTTTTCAAGACCATTTAACCCTGCAAGAATACCCGTCCGCTGCTCATCTGGTATAGGGCGTTTGTCATAATATATTTTGCTGTATGTTGTAAAGACCTGTTTTACAGGGAGCAGTCCACACGAAACCAACGTGCCTGTGTTATCGTCTATATCATAAGCCGCTATTTCAATTTCCTTTCTGCTGTCAGCTATATTTTGCCAATATGCGCACATAATGCAAGCGTCAATATTAGTGTGAAAATGGCGGCGATTGTATGCAAATCCTTTGACAAATTTCCTGTCAATTAAATGTTGCGCTTTCCAATACTTGACAGGAGAATACACTATATAGCTATCTGTTGGTTGCCGCAAATAATATTTAAAACCAGACCAAATGAAAACGTTTCCTAAATCGTTGGACGCTGTTCCTTTGACTTCTTTTTTCATTTCAGTTACTACATAGCTTTGTTTCCAAGTAGATGATTTTTTGCTTTGTCCCTGTCGTTGGTGTTCGGCAGAAGTTGTTTCTGCATACGGTGGATTTTCAAACAATATAATCGTGCATTGTGGGTTGGCAATGTATTGCTTTATGACCGGATTTTCTATATATTCTTTGCTTAAAGCGTCTGCGCCCGAAACTAGCCCGGCGTTAAATGTGTCTGTCATTTCAATAGGCGGGATAATGTGCCGAACCTTTGCCCCTAACAATTCTTGAAGTACCTTGTACTCATAATATTCTACTGTTGAAACAACACAATGTGAAAGTTCCTCGTCTGTCAAACCTGCTTCAAGGTTTCCTGTTCCGGCGCACCTGTCAAGAATGATATAGTCATTTCCGGTGGGAACACGGGCGATTGCAGCCCGCACCAATTCAAGGGACTTTTCGGCATACAGCTTGTGCGTGTAAAATGCCCCCAAGTTCTTTTTCTGAAGCGTGTCATTTAGCTTATCCATCAAATAATTAAATTTGACATTTGTTTGCCCGGTATAAGGGTAAATGTACCGTTCAAAATGAACGGGTTTTCTAATTTCTTCTGCTATTTTTCAGTGTCTTATTGCAGATTTAAGCGACAAATAAGCGACAAGCCACAAGGTACGGTGTCAAGATATTCGAAGAAAGTACAAAATATAGTATTAAAATCAAAGAAACAGCCCTGTATTTGGTATCGAAATCAAATACAGGGCTGTTGAGATATACTCTTTTTCAGAAGTTCGATGTACACGGAACCCGTCTTGCTCCCGAATTGATTGACCAGTTCGTTGAAGTGATCACCCCATTGCCGATTACTCCTACCGCTGGAAGCTGAACACCGGCTGTAAGAAGTCCAAAGAGAAGAAATCTCCTCCCAGCAGACAGAACCCATCTACATTCTCCCCTGTCCTGTGCAGCAACAGCCTTCTGGATTGCAGGGTGAGCAGCTGTGCCGGGTTATCCGGGCAGCAAATTTCTGTCCGTTCCGCGCTCTTTGGTGCTTCCAATTCCCAACAGGGCTTGCTTTCGCCCCAGCATTCCCGGCCGTCGCGCAGCAGCGTCAGGTTCAGCATCAGGGTCTCGTACAGATTTTCGCCCTGTGCCTGAATAAAACCGATCTTGCCCAGCCACCCGGCTCCTACGGATGGAAGACCCTTTCCTTTTGGCTTCGCGGAGGTGTCATCATAGCCGTTCACGCATAGCAGCCACCGCGCCGCCTGCGGATAGCTCAGCTGCTCCTTGCTCTGCCCCGCATACAGCGGAAAGAGCCGGAGTTTATTGCTGCTTTCCGACATTTCACCGTTGAGTTTGGCCGCACCGTATTCCGTGCCGATCTTTGCCTGCGGCACCTGCCAGAAGGGGTGTGTCGGATGGAACAGCCAAAAGCGGTCCTTCCACTGCTCCAGATAGTCCCGGACAGGCGCCGCCGGAAAATGCCCAAGCTGCCACAGCGCGCTCCAGCGCTCCAGTGCATCATCGCTCTGCATCAGTGGGCGGGGCTCTCCCTTTACATCCACCCGGGAAAACACGGTGAACAGCACCGCCAGCAGCAGCCGCAGCACGGCGGCGTTCTGGGTGGGCATCTCGCCCGCAAGGTCCGCATAATCCTGCGCCGACACCAGCGCCTCGGTCAGGGACACCTCCCGCACCGTGTTGTCCCGCAGCCGCACCCGTATCCACGGTTCGGTCAGCAGGTTGAATTCAATTTCCTTCATCCGTCTCCTCCTTTTGGTAATACAGGCCGTTTTCACGGTCATAACAAAGTTCCATGCCCGCAAGCCGGGCAGTCAGGTTTTCGTCCAGCAGCAGGATCAGTTCTCCGTGCAGCAGCGGCGACAGCTGCCACGCCGCAAGGCGGCTGCGGTTGTCCGCTTCCAACTCCCGGATGACCCCGTCCACCTTCCACGCCTTGCCGAACACCGCCGGGAGCCGCAGCTTCTGCCGGGCGATCTTCAGTGCCGTTTCCGGCGGGGGCGGGCTGTCAGCAGCTACGGCGCTGCCACCCTCCTGCCACGGCAGAAAGTGGATGCTGCCGTCTGCCCGACGCTGCATTACCAGCACCTCCACCGAGGGGTCGCCGTCCCGCACTGCCGCCCGGGCTGCCGGGTCGGAGCGGGCGCCCTCGTTCTGCATCCAGTCGTCCAGCGTATTCAGCTGCGCCAGCCGGTGCGTTTCCGGCTGCGGCACAAGGTATGCCTCGGCGCGTGCTTTCTTTTTCTCCTGTGTCCGCTCATATATGGAGCGCATTTCCTCGCCCTGCGCCCCGCCGGGAATTTCCCGCTCCCAGCCGTAGACCCGCTGCACCAGCGGAGAGATCTCCTCCGGCAGCCGGATGCTCCGGGGCAGAAACTTCCGGGTGCGCCAGAGCAGCCACTGTCCATATACCGCCTCGCTGCCCGCGTCAAAGGCATCTTCCCCGGTGTCCAGCACCGCGCAGCAGGCCTGCTGCAACGGAGCGGGGCGGCTGCGGTGGTGGCGGTGCAGCCGTCCAATGCGCTGCAGCAGCAGATCCATGGGGCAAAGCTCTGTGACAAGAACGTCCAGATCAATGTCCAGCGACTGCTCCATCACCTGCGTGCCCACCACGATCAGGTCATTCCGTTCCTTCGGCGTGGATTCCTTGCCGATGCGTGCCATCAGCTGGTTTTCCCGCGCTGCGCGGTCCGGCATCAGGAACTGCGCATGGAACAGCTGCACCTCTTTGTCCGGCAGGCTTTCCCGCAGCAGCTGCGCGATCTTCTGCGCTTTTTTGACCGTGTTTACGATCACCCCTGCACAGCCGCCCTCTGCCAGCTTCCGGCGCAGCAGCGCGGGCAGCTCCGGTTCTGTGAGCGTGGTCAGCTGCACCGTTTGACCGGGTGCGTCCGATGGGATGGCCGTTTGCTTTACCTCTGCGCCATCCGTCCATGTCAGCAGCGGATAGCCGCAGCTGGTTTCCCACGGAGCGTCCGGGGCGGCCTTTTTCTGCTGGTAGGCCTCGACCAGCTCTGTGCGCCGCCGGGCGGGCAGGGTGGCCGACAGCAGAATGACCGGCACCTTGTACCAGCCCAGCCATTCCAGTGCGCGGTCCAGATAGCAGTTCATGTAGGTATCGTAGGCATGGCACTCATCAATAATGACCACCTTGCCCGCAAGCCCCAGATGCCGCAGCATAACGTGCTTCTGGGCAAGTGCCGCCAGCAGCAGCTGATCCACTGTGCCAATCACGAAGTTTGCCAGCAGTGCCTGCTTGTTTCCCCGAAACCACTGGTGTACCTGCACCTGATGCTCTTCCTGCGCGTCCTCCTCCAGCTGCACCCCGCGCCCCTGCAGCCGCAGATAGCACTCATTCAGTTCCGCCATGCCGTGCGCCAGCTTTATAGCCTGCGGCAGCGTCTCCTCAGACTGCGTGTCTGCCCAGCCAAGCAGCCGGGGAAAGATGCCGTTTGCCGTGGCCTGTGTGGGCAGCCCGAAAAAGACACCGCCCAGCCCGAACCGGCTGGCCATGATCTCCGCAGCGGCCAGCGCCGCCTCGGTTTTGCCCACGCCCATCTGTGCTTCCAAGATCAGGATGCCCGGTTCCGCTGCGGTATCCACAGCCTCCAGAACAGCCCTCTGCACCGCATTGGGCGCAAAGCCGAACCGCACCGCAAACTCCTGCGGGTCTGCGATGCCCGGCTGTGCCTCCCACGGAAAGGGCAGGGCCAGCTTTTTCCAAGCCCTGTCCACCCGCGCCGGGTAATCCTCCATGCTGCCCAGCTCCTCTACCGGGATCAGGGGGAAGTATTCCGTATTGCTGGCGATCCAGTCTGCCATGATCAGAAGTCCGGTCAGAAGCACTTCCTCCTGCGGGTCCAGGTCGTACAGTTCCGCCGTATCATCAAAGCCGCAGTCCTGCAAAACAGTCATGAGCAGTTCTGTCCAGAAGCCCTGCCAGACCTTTTCCTGTCCCTTGGGGTAGTAGTTGCTCTCCCAGCACTCCAACTGGTCATCGACCGCCGCGCAGCTCTGTGGCCTGCCGTGATGCGCTCCCACAATGGAGGCTAGCCCGCCGGGACAATCATTCCACAACAGAATTGCCTCGCCCGCCCGGGCATGCGGCGACTCCCGGCGGTTCTGTTCAGGACAGTCCAGCGGCGTCAACATTTCCAGCCGCTGCCGTGCCTCCGGCAGGGTGCACAGGATATTTGCCTGAAAGGCTACCGTAGCCTTGCCTATATCATGGATCCCGCCCAGAAACCGGGCATGCGCGAGCAACGCTTCCTCGCGCTCAAAGCCCATGGCCCGTTTTGCACTTTCCGGGAGCCACTGCCGGACCAGCCGCTCCATGATGCCCGCCGTATCCCACAGGTGCATCCAGAGCGGCAGCCACAGGCTGGTATTCTCCGGGTCCGTTTTACCGGCCAAAAGCCTTGTTTTATTCAACGTCCAGCGCATTTTTGCTCCTTTTCCGGTGTGTGCTTTCCGTGTACCGAGCATAGCAGATAATGTGTACTATAATCCGTACTTTTTGCATTTTATCTCCGCAAATGAAAAAAGCGGCACACCGGGGCGTGCCTCATCAAAACGAAAGTGTCCTTGCAAGGTAAAGAAAACTGCTATTTATGGCCCTGTTCCGCCTTCTGTTCCAAAGATACGCTTCTGCCCTTCTGCTGTCAATGACTCTGCGCCAATTCATCAAAGCTACAAAAAAACGATTTCTTTTTTGTATAAAAAACCGCCCCGGCTTCCATTGCGGAAACCGGGGCGGTTCATTCTGTTTATTGGTGTTCTTTCAGACACTCAATGCCTACCAACTGACATTTAGTTTTTGAAATTTTAGTCATATCTGTATTTAGAGGACTTTCCGTACACTTTCCGGAGCGATTTTTTCAGGCTGACCACCGTTTCTTTGATGATTTTTGCTTCATCGGCAGAGCAATCTGCAAGCTGTTCGGTCATCCAGCTGTCGAACACCGGCTTTGCTTTTTTGATCTCGATGCACAGCAGCTCGTCTGCGGAGCAGTCCAGTGCGTTGATGATGTCGATCAGCGTTTTCAGGCTGGGCACGGAGTTGCCTGTTTCGATATGGCTGATGTGCGTGACCACCACGCCGACCTCATTGGCCAGCTGCTCCTGCGTCATGCCCTTTGCAAGGCGGCAGGCACGGATGCGTTTTCCGATGTCGGCGTAGTCCACCATAGTACAAGTACCCTCCGTTTTGTGAAGTGATACTTGTATTGTATGTGCAATCGACCGGGATTGTAATAACCTGAAAGTGCAGTGGACTTATAAATACTAATCGTTCAGAAATACTTTAACTTCCTGCTTTCCGTCAATCGTTGTCACAGCAGTAATGGCATCCGGGCGGAAGGAGTCTCCCGGATAATGCATTTCCAATTTCAGATTGACTTTTTTCCCAGCTTCCACTTCCTGTGCCAGTTTATTCTCAAAATTTTTGAATTCGTTCCGATTTAGTCCAGAATCCTGCGGAATGAGATTTTCCAAATCGTTTGCCCCATCAAAGCGATCTGCAATTGCATGACCTCGATCATCGGTACTTTTTTCATATCCTTTTCCAATGTCATGGATGCTGTCTTTAATTTGCAGACGACCATCATGCTCTTTCAGATGCAGGGCTCCTTCGGCTGTAAACAGCCTTCCAAGGTGATCGGTAGTGTACTCATATCCGTTTCTTTTATACTCTGCATCCGACAAAAGATCCTGCTCCATACGGTACGGCATTCCATCATCGTTATTTTTGTATTCCAGCTCTTTTTCTAGCTCTGCAAATGACTTTTCCGTAGCAGCATCCAGTTTTTCTTCTGCCTTTTCTATCACGCCTTTCTGTAGACGCTCAAATGACCGTTTGACGACATCATCCAACCCAATGTGCGTTTTTGCTTCCATCGGTTTCGCTTCTGAGATTTCTCGCCTCACAGCACACGACCTCCCTGCTGTTCAAAATTCGTCCTTAGATTATCTACAGCCTTTGCATCCGGGTTCAGGCTCATGCCCATGCTTATCACGCTATTTAGCACCCAGTCTGCAGCAGCAGCTTTCAGGCCGTACTGTCCCTGCAGCTGTTCCAGAAATTCTTTACGGGGTGTGAGCGACTTTTTAGCTGCGGCACAGTAATCAACGACTGTACCGATCCCACCAAAGAAATCGAACACAGCTTTCCGAGTCTTAGCCACATCCAGTTCGCCGCCTGCAAAGACCCGTTCCAGGTAGCGGCTGTCCTCCGGCTTCAGCACAGTCTCATGGCGTTTCAGCCAGAGCTTCAGCTGCTCCATCTCCGAACTGCTCAGCGGTTTCAACTCTTTGCCCACTGCCAGTTGTCCGAATACAAACTCTGCGTTGATTTCATGCGGCATTTTTGAAGGCTTGTGGTAAACAGCATTTTCCGGCATGGGATACGCCTCAATCTTGCAAAGCACTGCCTCCGGCCACTCGTTCTGGTAAACGGCAGCCACACCCAGCGGCAGCTTGGACAATTCGTCGATCTGTGCCTCCTTCAGGGCGGCAGACTTACCTACCAGCTTGCGATCCTCTTCGTCCGGCAGGCGCAGAATAATTTTGGTGTTCGTGTTGCGGATGACCGACATATCCAGCAGTCCGGGTGCCTGATCCGCAATAATGAAGCCCTCACCATAAGTACGCATTTCCGCAATGGCATTTGCCAGCATTTCCACCGACTTGCCCTGCAAATTTGCACCTTCCTGTGATTGCTCTGCCGAGGTCTTGCGCAACAGGTTGTGTGCTTCTTCCAGCACTGTGACATGGCGAAGCCTGCTGTTCATCCCGCTGCTGCACATCCGGTATTCCTGTAACTTCATCACCAAGATGCCCATCAGCAGCGATTTCGTTTCCATAGAGCCCACACGGCTCAAATCTACGATCACATTCTGATCGAACATTTCAGCATCGCTCAGCGCATCTTCTGCGCAAAGCACACTTCCATAAATACCGTTTGTCAGAGACTTTACGCGGGTGCACAATGCGCCCACATAATCGCTTTGGGTATCCTTGGAATAATGCGACTCTTCAATGACGCCCGGCAGAATATCCAGCAGGTCAAAGAAGGTTGGGAAAATTCCCTTCTCGCTCTCAGAATTGCGCAGATCCCAGCCTACTTTCTGATAGCTGCGCTCAATAGCATCCTTCAGCACCGCTGGCATGGCTGCATACATCGGCCAGCAGGCGTTGAATATCTCCACCAGACGGTCAATATGTTCCAGAATATGGATATTCTCAGGGAATGCAAAGGGATTCATGCGCAGCAGCGGCGTTTCTCTGGGGTTTGTACCAAACACCTGCACATCTGTACAATTGCCGAACACGTTCTTGTATTCGCCCTTGGCCGGTTCCACCACAAGAAACGTCGTTTGTCCGTTCTTTGTGATCTCATCCAGTAGATGGTAGACCGCATTGGATTTGCCTGTGCCGGTCGAGCCAGTGATGAACGTATGGGAAGCCATCGCCTGCCGGTTCAAGAGCAGTCCTGCCGCTTCCTCTTTACCCATGTGGTAAATCTTGCCCAGATTCATCTTGTCCTCATCCGGCATCGCCTCATCCGGCACATTGCGGCCAAACTCCGCGTGCTCAATAATCGGCAAACCATGCACTGAGCGGGTGGGCAAACCAAGGTGCATCGGCAGTTCCCGCCCGCTGACCAGCGTACCTGCCGTGTAAAACAGACTGTCAGCTTCATTCTCCCAGAGCTGGCGTGCAAAGACAGGGTGTGTAAACCGTTTGAGATATTCTCGCATAGCAGTTACACTTGCACGGTCCTGCCAAAGATTGACCGCACCGCTTTCCACAGAAGAGCCTTCTCCAATCATCAGCGAACGATATGTATTAGCTGCAAGAAGAGCCTTGCTGGGGCGAGAGGACAAAAAATAAGCCGCACAACTGTAACAGCCGTAATCTTCACTTTCTTTGGTACGCTTGATTTGCTCGTCAATTCGTGTCAGCAGTTCTTCCACCGCCTTGTTGCAGACTTCTATCTGCTGCGTCCGCGCAGTGCCGTGCGTATCCGTCGTCCCGTTGGAATGCTGTTCATTGGTGCTGTGCGCATTGCTGCGTTCCACCGTAGAGCTGTCTGTGTGCGCCGTGTTGTATCCCCGGCTCATCCCAAAGCCCAGCGACTTTCCGATGCTCCGTGCCGTACTCCATGCAGTCCCATTTGTTTCATGTCCAGCCACCATAGGCACCACAGCGCCAAACAGCGGTCCAGCCTTTACCGCCGCACCAACTGTACTCGCCGCCGACACGATGGCTGCTCCGGCAGGCGGGAAGACTGCCGATGCCGCCACTGCTCCAAGCGCAAG
>OHDD01001280.1_pt1 | contig 10702 bp, 10 predicted proteins | sample 1566941 | NCBI WGS metagenome assembly OHDD01 (sample SAMEA3879580, study PRJEB24766) | human gut metagenome | biome: human-associated habitat; feature: feces | place: USA | collected 1985/1987 | reverse complement strand
GTGAAACCTTAACAATTTCCATAAAGCCTCCCTCTTCAATAAATCTAGAGACATCCCTAAACTTTCCTTTTCTCATCTTAGGTACAAAAAGAAACAAATTATCTATTGCTCTTGTTATTCCAACATAAAATAATCTTCGTTCTTCTTCTATATTTTCCTCTTTACTAGATGAATGTGGTATTGTGTCCTCATTACAGTTAATTAAGAATACATTTTTAAACTCCATTCCCTTTACACCATGAATAGTGCTTAATAAAACTCTGTCTTCTGTCTTATTTCTTTTACTTTCTTCTATCTTCTTTCCCACTTCATCTACATGCTCAAAAAATTCAAAGATAGTTTTAAATGATGAAGCTGACATTTTGAATTCTTCAACTATTTCCTCTAAATCTTCAATATTACCTCCAAATCTTTCTGTATATGTTTTAAGGTAATCTATATATCCCATATCCGTTACTATATATTGTATACCACTGCTTAATGATGACTTCTTTATATAATTAAAATCTCTTTTTAGTTCATCAAGCTTCTTTCTTTGAAATTGTGGAGTATCATCTTTTTCTATAAGTATATCAAAAGTATCTTTTTCATACTTATATTCCCTAATATAAGCTATACTAGTTTTACTCACATACCTAAAAGGTTTATTAATTATATTTATAAAAGCTTCTCTATCGTAAGGATTCACTGCTAAAGATAAATATGAAAGCAAGTCTTTACATATAAAATGGTTAAAGAAGTTATATTCTTTATCTAACAAAGTAAATGGTATCTTATTTCTTATAAATGAATCTATAACACTCATAGCCTCCATATTAGTTCTATAAAGAACTATATTTTCTTTATATCTATAGCTAGGCTTATTATAGAAATCTCTAATCTTTTCAGAAATTTCATCTCCCTGTATTCTCTCATCATAAACTCCCTTACAAAGGATAATTCCATCCTTATCTTTATACCACTGTATGTCCTTTTTATTTCTTTCCTTATTAAAAGAAATAACCTTTTTTGAACTCTCTATTATATTTTTATTACTTCTATAATTTATATGTAAATAATATTTCTTTGCACTTTTAAAAGTTTTATCAAAAGAAACCATGTATTCAGGTTTTGAACCTCTAAAACTATAAATGCACTGATCCTCATCCCCAACAGCGAAAAGAGAATTCTCCTCCCCCTCTGTCATTAATTTCAAAAATTCTATTTGAAGATCATCACAATCTTGAAACTCATCTACAAGAATATATTTAAATACTCTTTTGTATCCTTCCCTTATTCTTTTATTATTTTTAAATAATTCTAAAACCTTAATAGTTAAGTCATCAAAATCCCAAAGATTATTTTCTTTCTTATATTTGTCATAGGCATCATAACATTCCATAAAAATATCTTTAGCTATAGATGGTTTAAAATCATCTATATTTTCACCTGATGTTTTAAATAACGATATGTTATTTACAGCCTCCTTAACCCTATCCTCATTAACTTCATCTGAATATTTTCTAAGAACACCTTCTATAATTTTATTGGTTATATATCCTTCTATAATATTTATATTAGCTCCTTCTCTTAGAAGAATTTTATAAAACAGCCCATGGAAGGTACCAAAAAAAGGAGAACTTTCTTTATGAAAAGTATTTATATATCTATTTTTCATATTCAGAGCTGCTGCTTTAGTAAAGGTTATAACAATGATATTTGATGTATATACTCCAACTTCATCAACTAAATATTTAATTCTATTTATAATAACAGTTGTTTTACCTGAACCTGGTGCTGCTACAACTAATACATTTCTTTCATTTGCCTTTACTGCTTTTAATTGATTCTTATCTAAATGCATATTAATCCTCCCATCTACTAAGTATTACCTTGTAAATGCCTAAAAAATCATTTTGAGTCTTCATTATATTGTAATAATTAAAACGAAAGGGTACAATAGGAATAAGGCATTTTTATGAAAAGAGGAGATTAAGATGACAAATACTAATTCATTCGATGTTAAAAATGACAGAAACTTAACAATGCTTGTAGACTTTTATGAATTAACAATGGGTAACGGATATTTCAATAAAGGATTAGAAGATAAAATTGCCTACTTTGACATGTTCTTTAGAAGAGTACCAGACGGTGGTGGATATTGCATCATGGCTGGTGTAGAACAATTAATTGAATATTTAAGTACCCTAAAATTTACTGATGATGATATTGAATACTTAAAAAGTAAGCATACTTTCTCAGAAGAATTTTTAAATTATCTAAAGAATTTCAAGTTCTCTTGTGATGTTTGGGCTGTTCCAGAGGGAAACCCAGTATTCCCAAATGAACCTTTAGTAACAGTTAGGGGACCAGTAATTCAAGCTCAATTTATTGAAACTATGATACTTCTTACAATAAACCATCAAACTCTTATAGCTACAAAAGCAAACAGAATATCAAGAGCTGCAAATGGTAGACCTGTAATGGAATTTGGTTCAAGAAGAGCTCAAGGTTATGATGGAGCTATATACGGAGCAAGAGCTTCTATAATTGGAGGATGTAGCTCAACTGCATGTACCATTTCAGATAAGATGTTTAATATTCCTGCTGTTGGAACTATGGCACATAGCTGGGTTCAACTATATGATAGTGAATATGAAGCATTTAAGAGTTGGGCAGAAATATACCCTGACAACTGTACTTTATTAATAGATACTTATAATGTAATAAAATCAGGTATTCCAAATGCTATAAAGGTATTTGATGAAGTTCTAAAACCAATGGGTAAAAGACCTTCAGGTGTTAGAATTGACTCTGGTGATATAACTTACTTAACTAAAAAGTGTAGAAAGATGCTTGATGCAGCAGGCTACGAAGATTGTAAGATAGTAATTTCTAACTCTCTTGATGAATATATAATTAGGGATGTTCTTGAACAAGGTGCTTGTATAGATTCATTCGGTGTTGGAGAAAGATTAATTACTGCTAAATCCGAACCTGTTTTTGGAGGAGTATATAAATTATCTGCTGTTGAAAAGGATGGAGAAATTATCCCTAAAATAAAAATAAGTGAAAATGATGAAAAAATAACTAATCCAGGCTTTAAAAAGTTAGTTAGAATTTTCGATAAGGATTCACATATGGCTATAGCAGACTTATTAACTATTAATAACGAAGTTATAGATGAGAAGGAAGAGTTAGAGATATTCGATCCAGTTCATACATGGAAGAGAAAAAAAATAACAAACTTCTATACTAAGGATTTACAAGTTCCTATATTTGAAAAAGGAAAGCTTGTGTACACTAGTCCTACAGTAATGGAAATTAAAGATTTTGCTAAAAAGGAAACAGAAAAGCTATGGCCTGAAGTTTTAAGATTTGAAAATCCTCATACCTACTATGTAGATTTATCTTATGACTTATGGACATTGAAACAAAATCTACTTCATAAATACAGTACAATTTATAAATAGTATTTTCGAGAAATTGCTTTGCAATTTCTCTTTTTATTTAAACAAAAAACTTTGCTTTCGCAAAGTTTTAAATGCACTTATCCTTTATTAACTATTCCTTTAATATTGACTTACTTCTCTTTCTATTTTTATTCCCAAAAAATCTCCATTAAATGTTTCCTCAGAATAGTCATATTCTTCCTTAACTATATCCTTATACTTCAATTTAGAATCTGAAACATATTCTCTAAAAGGACAATTCTCTTCTAAAGCTAATGTGTTCATAGGACATTCTGTATTACATTCAATCCTATCTTTACCAGTTGACCAAAACGGACACTTACTCATATTCTCCCCCACCTTCACTGAAAACGAATCCATCATATGCCCACATTATATTATAATTTTCAGTAAAAATAAAGTTATTTTTTACAATTTAGTATTTTTTTATATAATTGCCAACCTATTAGACCACTCTATCGACTCCATATATAAATCAATAAGTATTTTTTTATCTAAATTTAGAATTTCACAATATTCTTCCATTCTATTAATATTCATACTCTCATAAGAAAGAACTAACTCCAATACCTTTCTTAGCTTATTATCTTTTCCTAATAATGCATCTTTTATTTCTTCATCAACAGGTAACTCCTCTATAATTTCAGCCATATCTCTTTGCATATAACTATCTAAATTTGAAAATAACCCCACCATAAATGCTAATGATTGATTTTTTTCTTCTATTTTTGATTGAACCAGCTCACAAAACCTTCCTCTTATTATTGTTCCATTGGTAACTTCTTCACTATTTCCGCCTCTCATTTCACTCATTACAATTAGAGAAAGCCACTTTTTTAATTCTTTTTTCCCTAAAAGCATTATTGCCTGTCTTATAGATGAAATTTTTTGAACAAAAGAAAATGCAGCAGAATTTAAAAATTTCATTAACTTATAACTTATAGAAACATCAGTTTTTACTATAGCTTCAATCTTGTCTATATCAAAATCATCCCTTAACAGTTCACTCATTAAGTTAAAGCAAGCTACATTTCTTACTGGTATATCTTTTTCTTCTATCATTATAGGCTTGCTAAAATAATATCCTTGAAAATAAGAATATCCATCTTCCATAGCTTCTATGTACTCTTCTTCAGTCTCTATCTTCTCTGCTAATAACTTTGCTTTAGGATTATAGTTTTTAAGTACATTCACAAGAAATTTTCTTTGTTTTGGAGATGTAATTTTAAAATCCAACTTATATACATCTATCAAGTTTCCAAAGCTTCTATAGTTTGTGCTAAAGGATACATCATCAAGAGCTAATATATATCCTTTGGACTTTAATTCCTTTAAATAACTTACTACATCCTCTGTAGGAATAACATTTTCTAGAATTTCTACCACTACCTTCTCCTTAGATAAAAGGCTTGCTACATCATTTAATAATACTCCTTGAGAAAAATTGATATAGGCTTTTTTATTATTTGTTAATTCATTCAATCCAATAGTAGCACAATTAGAAATTAACTTTACTGTAGCACTATCTTCATCTATATTTCTCACAAACTTATTTTCTTTAGAATTTCTAAATAATAATTCATATGCTTCCACTTTAAAATTTCTATCATATATAGCTTGTCTCGCTAAATAAATATTCATTCCTAGCACCTCTATTACATCATTAATCACATTATATAACATTTTGTAACATTTTTCCTATATTTATTTACATTTTTTCTATGGTTTTTAACATTTTATGACTTTAGTCCTCTTTTTTAACTTTTATTATCGTTAATGTAGTGAGGTAAAATTCATTTTCACTCTATATAGACTCAACTCTTTACTTTATTAATTATGATAAAAATCTATATTGTACAAGAATTAAAAAAGAGAAACTACACTTGTAATTTCTCCTTTAAATCCTATAATCCTGAATTTTTAACTACTGATATATCTATGATCTCATTTTGGAATGCTTTTAATAAAGCTTTTTCTAAAACCTTTTGTTGATCAAAATTTTCTATATCTTTACATTCAGCAAAAACCTTGTGTTTTTCTCCTCTAACATTTCTATATGTTAGAGTAACATACGGTTTGTCATACTCAACATTTAATATTTTAACTCCCCAAGAGAACTGTGCATAATCATCCTCTACAGTTAACTTACTTAACTCTTGAAGCTTTCCTTTCTCTTCACTTGGATCATTTACAATTATTAATTCGTCTCCAACTTTATATTTTGCCATATTTAAGACCTCCTATAGATTCCAATATCTCCTAACATAACTTAGTGTATCACTGATTACCTGCTATTGCAATAATAAGAATAATAATGAATATATTGTAAACAAGGTCTTTTACAAAAAAGGTTGGGAATATTTATTTTTCTCGTTCCATCGCATACTCCAAGTCACATGAAAACAAATATCTCTCACCCCACTCCTACTAAAGGTAAGAAAATAAAAAAATATAGGAGTATTTATATACCCCTATAAAATGAAATTGAACATGAACTGATGTTAAATATTTAACATATTTGTTTGTATTTTAACATACTTCTGAGGGTTAAGCAAACACTTTTTATTTAAATAAACAATAATTATTATTAAATACTCACTAACTTCCACGAATAATCATTGACACTTATTTAATAATTTATTATAATATTGTTAACAAACTGGAAAGGATGACTCTTATGGAAAACATAACTGCTGTTTTTAAAGAAAAAAAATTAAAGCTTACTCCTCAAAGACTTGCAGTATATAAGTATCTTATGAGCACAAAGGAACATCCTTCTGCAGAAGCAATTTATAAGGCTATTCAAACAGAATATCCTACTATGAGTTTAGCTACCGTTTATAAAGCACTAAAAACATTAGCTGAGGTCGGGTTAATACAAGAAATAAATGTTGGTGAAGGTAACTTCAGATATGATGGAACTACTCATCCACATCCACATCTTCAATGTATAAATTGTAGTAAAGTAGAAGATTTAGATTCTCTATGCTTAGATAACTTAAATGCTGAAGCTAGTAAGCTTTCAAAGTACAAGATTTTATCAAACCAAATATACTTCTATGGAATATGTCCTGATTGCGACAAGTAAAAGGTCACTTTATATAAAGTGATCTTTTTTTATTTATATTCTTATTAAACTCTTCATATAATGTATATGAGGTGAGTAAATTGAAGGTACTAATTATAAAAAAGAAACAAATTCTAATCTTCTCATTTTTTATAATACTAATAATCTCTACATTAATTTTGTTACGAATCCCTAAAAATGAAACTGATATTAATGTTATAGCCCCCATAGATTATGGAAAAGCCACATCAATTGATCTAAACGGGGACAATATAGAAGATACTATTGAAATAATATCTAATGATGGCTTTGATGATATAAAAATTACTATTGGAAATAAAAACTATTTCCTAAGTAAATTATGTGAAAACAATCAATTAGGAAAAACAAAACCCTATTGGCCAACAAAAGTATTTATAAAAAACCTTTCTAGAAGCTCCACGCCAGAGATAATAGTACAAGCATCACAAGATAAAAGTATATCTTATGTCTTTAAATGGATAGATGGTGACTTTAAAAAGGTCTTTACATCTAACAAAAACATTTTTGGCATACTAGATTCAAATGGAAATAAAACTCCACAATGTTACTCATTAAACTCATCTTCTGGCAACTCATCTTTAGATTCGTTTATGATAATAGATAATGCCACAATAAATATAACTAAAGATAGCATTAAAATTCCGGATCTTGGCAACATCCTGTCTTTAATTGACTTGTTGCAAAAAGATTATGAATTAGATGAAGTGCCAGATATATTCACTGAAAACATCTCAGAAAGCGAACTAGGGTTATTGTGGAACCTTGATAAAGAACATAATCAATACAGCTTTCAAAATGCTTTCTTTTATGACGAATCTATTGATAACGAAGGTAATATAACATCAATGAAATGGACATTATCTTTTGAAAAATATATCCGTGAAAAAGATGATTCATCAAAGACTGAAACTACATTCTATGTAAATACAATAAAGAGCGGAGATAATTCATACAAAATATCCTCAATATACAAAAAATAAAAAGTGAAAAGGCCGCATCAACTGCGGCCTAAAAGGGGGATGGGGGGTTTTAGCTTTATGAAGAATAACTTCATGTAGCTATAGGAGAATACTTTCTCCGGTACATTAATATTATTGACTATATTTATGAGAATTATACAGTTTTATTTTTCATTAAATGCACCATTATTATATAATTCTATTATTTTATCTACAAATTGTACTTTATTAGGGTCAACTATTTTTCTCAAAGATAATAATATCTGTATGTTCTCATCATCAACTTCTTCAGAATATGAGCTTTCATCGAATTTAGATGTATTTTCCGTATTTACTTTATTGTTGTCCATATGATTCCCCATCATATTCATTCCATTCATTGCATTCATCATACTTTCAAAGTTAAAATTATTGTTGTTACTATTCATATTAGAGTTTCCGTTATTATTGTTATTCATCTGTTGATTCATTGAGTTTAAATCAAAGCCTTCCATATTCATCGAATTTAATATGCTTCCTAGTCTATTCATATCAAAGTTTCCACCTAACATCCCAAGAAGTTGTTGTGGATTAATTCCAAATGGAAATCTATTATTTGAGTTTGCACCAAAGCCTTGATTCCTACCCATATTATTACTCTCTCTTGATCTATCTCTATGCCTACGTTTTGACATAATGCTCCTCCTAAAATGAGTATTATTTATGATATTATATGTACAAATGCATATTTTGATTATAATTTATGGCAAATTTTTTGGAGGGCATTTCTGCCCTCCACATAACTTTACTACCAACCAAATCCGTCGAATCCGCAACTACCGCAGCTCCAACCATAAAGTAAAAATAGTAATATTATTAAGATTGAATTAGTGTTTAATAATCCTGCTCCGCAAGCTATTAGCCAGAATATAATAGCTTCTAGAATACCACAGCCCATTCCATTGTTGTTATTGCCTCCACAGCAACAATCATCACAACAACAATCACAGCAATTACAACAATTGCATGGATCACAACATTCGCAACAGCAGTAATTATCTTTTCTACGCTTCTTCTTTGACATAACTATCGCTCCCTTCTAGATTAGTCAGATAGCTATTTTATTAGCATCCGCAACCGCAACCATCACCTATAAAGTTGCCACAACCACCACAATCACCAGAGCATATAAATAATAGAACTAGTAAGAATAACCACCAAGATCCGCCAAAGAATCCATTATTGTTTCCATTTCCGCATCCGCATCCATTGTTGTAGTTATTTCCTCCGCAGCAGCAGCAACAATCATCTTTCTTTCTCTTCTTTTCGCAGCAGCAGCAACAATTATTTCCACCATAGTTACCACCAAAGCCTCCGCCAAAGCCATTTCCGCCCCAACCGAAGAAGAAGAATAATAAGATTATCCAAATCCACCAACCGCCGAATCCGCCGCCGAATCCACCGCAGTTACCAAATCCGCAGTTACCAAATCCGCCATTTCCGCCACAACCACAATTATTGTTAGTTCCACAATTATTGTTGTTTGTGCCATTATTACAGTTTAATCCATTAATAATGTCATTGATTTCCATATCATTTCCTCCTTGGGATTTAATATTTAATTTTTATAGTATATCTTATTCTATAAAAAATTATTTGACACAATTCTCATATAAAATTTCTTATTTACTACAAAAAAATAAATAGAGCAACTTAGAAAAAACTCTAAATTGCTCTATTTACTACTCTTCTGAAGCTAAATCTCCAAATAAATTATCTATTAACTCATCTTTTCCTTTTTTATTTAATGATGAGAAGTAATACAATTTATCTTCCGGACTTAACTTTAAAGTTTCTTTTATTATCTTTTTGCTTTTGCCTAATTCATTATTAGATAACTTATCACTCTTCGTTGCAACCACTATAACATCATATCCATAATGCTTTATCCATTCATGCATCATGATATCATCAGCTGTTGGCTTATGTCTTGAATCCACTAGAAGAACAACCCTCTTAAGCTCTTCTCTACCATTTAAGTAAGTTTCTATTGTCTTCCCCCAGCTCTCCTTTTCTTTCTTTGACACCTTTGCATATCCATACCCAGGTAAATCTACTAAATAAAAGTCATTATTTATAAGAAAGAAATTAATTAGCCTTGTCTTTCCTGGAGTACCACTTACTTTAGCTAACTTTCTTCTATTAGTAAGAGCATTTATAATTGAACTCTTACCTACGTTTGACCTTCCAACAAAAGCTACCTCTACCCTATCATCTTTAGGATACTGGTCTCTTTTTACAGCCGAAATTATAAATTCACTTTGTTTAATTCTCATTGGCTTCATCTCCAACTATAGCATTTTTTAATACCTCTCCAACATCCTCTGCTGTTATAATAGTAAGGTTTTCCTTAACTGAAGAAGGTATCTTTTCTATATCTTTTTCATTTTCTTTTGGAATTATTATTGTATCTATTCCCATTCTATAAGCTGCTAAAGATTTTTCTTTTAAACCACCTATAGCTAAAACCCTTCCTGTTAAAGTAACTTCACCTGTCATAGCTACGTTACACTTAACCTTATTACCTGATAACGCTGATACAAGAGCAGTTACCATAGTAACACCAGCAGAAGGTCCATCCTTAGGAACCGCACCTTCTGGAACATGAATATGTATGTCCTTAGTCTTATAGAAATCTTCTTTTATATTGTACTTAGATGCATTTGCCCTTACATATGTATAGGCTGCCTTTGCTGATTCTTGCATTACATCACCAAGCTGTCCTGTAAGCTGAAGTTTACCACTACCACTCATAACCATAGCTTCTACTGGTAAAGTATCTCCACCATATACAGTCCAAGCCATTCCTGTAACTACACCAATCTTGTCTTCTTTCATCTTTTCATCAAAGCTATATCTCTTAGTTCCAAGTAACTCTTCTACCTTAGCCTTATCTATATTCATGCCCTTTAAATTTTTCTTTAATATAGACGCCATTGACTTTCTAATTAAAGAAGAAATAACTCTTTCAAGGCTTCTTACACCAGATTCCCTTGTATAACCATCTATAACAAACCTAATAGCTTCATCATTTATAGTAATAACTTCATTATTTAATTTGTATTCTTTAAATATTTTTGGAATCAAATGATTTCTTGCTATATTAAACTTTTCTTCATAAGTATATCCTGATACTTCTACAA
>OHDD01001278.1_pt1 | contig 10718 bp, 5 predicted proteins | sample 1566941 | NCBI WGS metagenome assembly OHDD01 (sample SAMEA3879580, study PRJEB24766) | human gut metagenome | biome: human-associated habitat; feature: feces | place: USA | collected 1985/1987 | reverse complement strand
AACCGGCTGATCCGTAGTCAGCTACTCTATTCAGTTGAGCTACGCGGCCATTGTTTATTGTTCTTTCGTTTTAACGGGTGCAAAGATACGGACTTTTTTTGAAAATGCAAGCGTTTTACTAAACTTTTTTCTAAAAATTATTCGACGAAACGGGAATTAAACAGCTGCCAGCCTAGTGTTAAACCTACATTCCAATCGTTAGACGGTGAGCTATAGTGATTTACATAGGCACTGATAGAACCGAACGATAATTGAAAGACTAATGAAATTTCTCCAAGATATTCGAATTTTGTGAAAGCTTTCCCGTAATATGCTTGTCCATATTCATCTTTCTTGATAGGAAAGATGGGTATAAATCCATAAAATTCTCCGCGTAATTGAAAAGACTCGCTTAACTGGTAGATGGGCATGGTGCCGACTCCGGCATATTGATTAGCACGGAAAGCCTCATTATAGGTTACTTTGCTATGGGCTGTCGGAGTGAATTCTCCTGCCTGCATTAATGTAGCCGTATAATTGTTGGAGAAATTTCGGGATGAGTAATATGCCTCCAGATACGCTCCCAAAGTAAACTTAGGGCTTACCTTATGGTATGTTTCGTTCTGATATGAAACTTGAAGCCAGGATTGTACTTTTTTATAAGGCTCCGGTGTGCCTTTAGTCACTTTGGATACACCTGATCTGAAATGTTCTGTGCCGGTGAAAATTTGTGCAGCCATTTTTTCACGACTTCCTTGTGTGGCAAATTGGCGGGCATTCAAGGTACTTCCTTCCAATACGATAGAGCCTCCGAAGATAGAATAAGTGCTTTCATCATGTTTTGTCTCGCTGAAGTCGATGATATTGGTTTGGAAGTACCTGTCCTCCATACGGGCTATACCCACACCGAATTCAGCTTTTTTACGGCTTAGAAACGGTAATGACACCTTCAATTTTACAAACTCTTCCCTTTTCTTGTTGAAAGCCGGATTGTCTTTGTTGGAAAAGAATTTGGCTTCTTTGAAATAATCGAAGGTAGAGATCGAGGCTATGAATTTATAAGATGTAGGCAGTTTGGTTGGAAAATCGATTCGTGCTGCAAGTTGTACATTATTGTAGACCCGACCTAACTGTCCGTCAAAATTAAATTCTTTTGAATAATAGTTCAAGTTTTGATAAGAAGCACCAAAATAGACTTGATTGGAGCCACTGGAAGACACGTTTCCACCGACACGAACGGAGAGATTGGCCTCCATTTTGACCTGAAGATTCAAGTCGTAGGTTTGGTCTTTCTCATTATAAACGGCATGAGGAATGATTTCGGATATAATATTATCGGACAACAAACGGAAATATGCTCGTTTGACATCCTCCATAGTGAAAACATCGAAGTCGTTTTCATGGAACTCTTTTTGTATATATTGCTTTTGTCGTTCGTTGGCACCAGTTATATTTACTCTTTTGAAACGGAAATCCGGTAAATTGCTCTTATAGGCCAGTCGTTTAACTTTCACTTGTTCGGGGGTGATTCTTCGATGAATTCGGCTTTTTATGGAGTCCATCATTTCTATGGCACGTTTATAACCAATGTCATGCAACTCGTCAAAGCGCTGGAAGTCCATTAAATTGACATCATCATATTTAAAAGTCATGAGGATGCCGAGGGAATCGGGTAAAGAGTAATCTGTCTTTTGCATAATCATATTTTCCAGTTGCCCCATAATGTCACCTTCCTTGGGTTTGCCCGGATTGGCGGATACGGCACTTCCTATAATGATATCCGGATGGAAGGTGTCACGCATTACATTCACTGGAAAATTATTGTAAATGCCACCGTCGTATGCCAGTATCGAGTCTATTTCGATAGGCTTGAACATGGCAGGAAAACTCATGGAGGCACGTACGGCATCTCCCAGATCTCCTTTTTTCAATATCAGTGGTCTTTTGTTGTACACATCCGAAGCTATACAGCGGAAGGGAATATACAGGCTGTCAAAATTGGCCTTGCTTGCAGCTGTTGCCTGACCGAATAATTGCAGAAATACAATATTCATCTGAATGGGATCTACAATGCTGGTAGGCAAAAACTGAGGTTTGACATTCTTCAGCGAGTCTTTCAGGGAGATACGGATGTTGATAAATTCGGGTGTTGGAGGATTTTTCTTGAAATAATAGATGTATTTCTCTTCCACATTACCTGAATACCAGCGTTTGAAGTCATCGGATTTGAGTAAAGCCTCCATTTCATCGGGAGAATAGCCCATGGCATAAAGTGAACCGACAATGGCTCCCATGGATGTGCCTGCAATATAATCTATGGGGATACCGTTTTCTTCTAATGCGCGGATAATGCCGATATGGGTTAGGCCTTTGGCACCTCCTCCGCTCAGTACCAGTCCCACTTTCTGTGCATGGATGGGAGGAAGCAGTAAAAAGAGAAGAAAAAGTATATATAGATAATGTTTCATGGATGTCGAATCTTTGTATGTGTCGCTCCAAATATAGAAAGAAATCTTCGTTTCCAATCGTTTTTTAGAATAAAAAAGCGCCGGAAATGAACTTCCCGACGCTTTTGATAGCAAAATGTGATAGATTTGTTAAATCAGTTCGATACTGCGTTTTACAAAGTTTGTCAAAGCTTCACCTTTCAACATGTTGTTTTGTAACAGAGCAAGGTCAATCAATTGGCGGATTACTTTGTTACCACCTGCGTATTCACCTAAAACAGCTTCTTTCTTGGTCTTTTCATCGGCCAACTTTTTCTCAACATCACTTAATTCATCTTTTTCTGCTTGAGGTATTTCATCGGCTTTTTTACCTTCCTGTGCTTTGTGAAGTTCGTCGTGACGTTTATTCAGACTGGTCATTTCAGCTTCAATAGGTTCAAGAGCAGCTTTGCAAGAGTTGTCCGCATCATTCAAAACTTGTTTCACCAGTTTGTGGTCGACATTCAGAACCAAGTTAAACATATCCGGCATTTCTCCATAGAAACTCATACCTGCCTGGATATTGGCCATTTCTTTCATACGGCGCATATATTCACTTTGGGTAATCATGATAGGAGTTCCTGTCTCGCCTAAAGATTGTGTTTCCACATTGAATTCCACTTTCTTCATCTGTGGTAACTGACTGCGGAATACGGAAGATAGAATATCGCGTTGGCCAACTTCCAAACTGGCATCTTTGCGCTCTTCTTTAGCAATCAGGTGGTCAATTACATCACTGTCCACACGGGTGAAGCGGCTCTTTTCAAATTTCTGCTCGAGCATACTTACCATGGCTACATCCAGCTGACCATCCATTAACAATACGTTGTAGCCTTTGTTTTTGGCCGCATCAATGTAGCTGTATTGTTCGTCTGCATGGGTAGCATACAGATAAATCAAGTTGCCGTCCTTATCTGTTTGGTTATCTTTGATCAAGCTTTGGTATTCTTCGTAAGTATAATATTTGTCATCTGTGTCTTTCAGCAGAGCAAATTTATTAGCCTTTTCGTAGAATTCTTCTTGGGTTAACATGCCGTAGTTGATGAAAATCTTCAAATCATCCCATTTCTCCTCGAATTCTTTGCGGTCATTCTTAAAAATGGCTTGCAGGCGGTCTGATACTTTCTTAGAAATATAAGTGGAGATTTTCTTCACGTTGGAATCGCTCTGCAAGTAAGAACGGGATACGTTCAACGGGATGTCTGGTGAGTCAATCACTCCGTGTAACAGGGTCAGGAAGTCTGGAACAATACCTTCTACCGAGTCGGTGACATAGACCTGGTTGCAGTAAAGTTGGATTTTGTTTTTTTGTAATTCAATGTTGCTCTTCACTTTCGGGAAGTACAGAATACCTGTCAGATTGAACGGATAATCCACATTCAGGTGGATCCAGAACAGAGGTTCGTCTGCCATAGGATATAACTCCCGATAGAATTTCTTATAATCTTCGTCTTTCAGTTCTACCGGTTTGCGTGTCCATAAAGGATAGGTTTCGTTGATTACGTTGTCTTCGTTTGTTTCAACCTGCTTTCCATCTTTCCATTCTTTCTTTTTGCCGAATGCAATGGGGATAGGAAGGAAGCGGCAATATTTAGTCAGCAATGAAGAAATACGTGTTTCTTCCAGAAATTCCTTGCAGTCATCATCTATATAAAGGATAATATCCGATCCGCGGCTTTCTTTTTCAACGTTTTCGATAGTGAACTCAGGGCTTCCGTCGCAAGTCCATTTCACAGCTTGTGCTCCTTCTTGGTGGGATTTTGTGATGATTTCCACTTTTTTGGCTACCATGAAGGCAGAATAGAATCCCAGACCAAAGTGTCCGATGATGGCATTGGCATCATCTTTATATTTTTCAAGGAAGTCGTTAGCACCTGAAAAAGCTATCTGATTGATATATTTGTCGATCTCTTCGGCTGTAAGTCCGATACCCCGGTCGGAAATGGTGATGGTATCTTTTCCTAAGCTTACTTTAATGGTAAGATCTCCCATCTCTCCTTTGAATTCACCTTTAGATGCAAGGGTTTTCAGCTTCTGTGTGGCATCTACTGCATTAGAAACTAATTCACGGAGGAATATTTCATGATCACTGTATAAGAACTTTTTGATGATGGGGAAAATGTTCTCAGTGGTTACCCCAATATTTCCTTTTTGCATACTATTTATGGTTTTAAGTTATTATGTTATATATACGTTTGAATCGTCTTTTTGTTGGATGATGGGCAAAAAAAATGCCAGATACAATGATATCTGACATTTTGTCTGTTATTTTTTGAAGAACTTTGGACTCTTTACTTTTCCACAGTCATGACAATGATGTCTTTTTCTTTGTCATAGCTTACCTTGATCGTGTCACCAGCTGCCATTTCTGATCCAAGTATCAGCTCGGAGATGCCATCCTCCAAGTTGTTTTGGATGGCACGTTTCAATGGGCGTGCTCCAAACTGTACATCGTAACCTTTGGTGGCTACAAACTTTTTGGCATCTTCGTCAATAACAAGCTTGTAACCAATGTTTTTCACACGACTGTAAAGGCCCTTAAGTTTAATATCAATAATCCGGGTCAGTGCATCCAGATCGAGTTGGTCGAAAGTTATTATTTCGTCCAAACGATTGATGAATTCGGGCGCAAAAGACTTATTCAAAGCTTTTGTAATCACGCTGCGCGAGTATTCTTTGTCATCAGTACGGACCTGGGCGGCAAATCCGATTCCTTTTCCGAATTCTTTCAGTTGGCGGGTTCCAATATTAGATGTCATGATGACTATGGTATTTTTAAAGTCTACAGTTCTGCCATAACTGTCAGTCAACCGACCTTCATCCATCACTTGCAACAGTATGTTGAATACATCGGGATGCGCTTTTTCAATTTCATCCAATAAAACGATAGAGTAGGGTTTACGCCTTACTTTCTCCGTCAGCTGCCCACCTTCTTCATAACCTACGTATCCGGGAGGTGCTCCTACCAGACGGGATACGGTGAATTTTTCCATATATTCACTCATGTCAATGCGGATAAGTGCATCTGCTGAACCGAACATTAGTTTCGCTAACTCCTTGGCCAAATGAGTCTTGCCGACACCTGTCGGACCTAGAAACATGAATGTACCAATCGGCTTATTAGGATCTTTCAGGCCTACACGGCTTCTTTGAATAGCTTTTACCAGTGTGGCGATTGCTTTGTCCTGACCGATAACTTTAGAAAGCAGATCGTCTTTCATTCCTAATAATTTCATTCCTTCAGCCTGTGCCATTCTTTGTACAGGTACGCCTGACATCATGGAAACGACTTCAGCTATTTGTTCGTCATCTACCGTTTCCCGGTTTTCCTTCAGACTTTTTTCCCATTCTTCCTTCAGGGTATCAAGCTGATTCGTATATTCTTTCTCTTTGTCACGATAACTGGCGGCCAGTTCGAAATTCTGTAGCCTGACAGCTTCATTTTTAAGAGATTTCATCTCATCAATCAGTTTTTCCTGTTCTTCTATTTCTTTAGGAGCAGTGATATTAGTAAGATGTACGCGCGAGCCGGCTTCATCTAAAGCATCTATCGCTTTATCGGGGAAGTTACGGTCTGTGATATATCGGTCTGTTAGTTTCACACAAGCTTCAAGGGCTGCATCTGTATAGTTCACATTATGATGATCCTCGTATTTATCCTTGATATTTTTCAATATCTGAAGTGTCTCTTCTGCAGTTGTTGGTTCTACAATAACCTTTTGGAACCGACGTTCCAATGCACCGTCTTTTTCAATGTTTTGGCGGTATTCGTCCAACGTCGTCGCTCCGATGCATTGAATCTCGCCTCTGGCCAATGCGGGTTTCAACATATTGGCCGCATCCATTGAGCCCGCTGCAGAACCTGCTCCCACAATAGTGTGGATTTCATCGATGAAAAGAATGATGTTAGGATTCTTCTTCAACTCGTTCAAAATGGAACGAATACGTTCCTCGAATTGTCCACGATATTTAGTGCCTGCGACAACGGCAGTCATATCAAGAGCTATCACTCGTTTGTCAAATAAGATACGTGATACTTTCTTTTCCACAATCCGTAATGCAAGTCCCTCAACAATGGCAGATTTGCCGACTCCCGGTTCGCCAATCAAAATAGGGTTGTTCTTCTTGCGGCGGCTCAATATTTGTGCCAGTCGCTCTATTTCCTTCACCCGGCCAACTACAGGATCCAGTTTTCCTTCTTCGGCAGCTCTTGTCATATCTGTGCCAAAATTGTCGAGTACAGGAGTGTCATTAGCTGGCTTTTTTTGTGCCGGACGTGCCTGTTGTTGTGCTGCATTTGATTTATTGCTACTTGGATTCTGACGTATATCTTCGTCTTCATCCTCGTCCTCACTGAACCCCAGACCTGCATGGGTGTCTGGTTGTAAAGTGAGTTTGATTTTTTCGTATGTTACGCCATTGCTTTCCAAGACGTGGAAAGCTGCATTATCCTTGACCTTCATAATTGCTAACAAAATATGTTCAGAGTCAGCCGCAATGTTTCTCAATAACTTAGCCTCTAGAATACATAGCTTTAACACTTTGGATGCTTTGTCATTAAAGCTAATATTCTCGTCATAGGTGGTGTCATTTTCCACATTGTTTTTCACAATGGTCTCCAACTGATTTTTTATGTCCTGTAAGTTTATTTGTAAATTAAATAAGATCTCGATAGCTTTTCCTTCACCTTCACGTATCAGTCCCAACAACAAGTGTTCGGGACCAATATAGCTATTTCGCAGCCTGTTGGCTTCTTCCTTGCTATACATGATGATATCGGACACTCTTTGTGTAAATTGATTGTTCATAAATTTATCGTCCTCCTAAAGTATAGTGTTTATTTCCCAGTGTGCAAAGATACACATAATAACAATGCATACCATTGTTTTCTTATTTATATTAGCATAACAAAATGTATGCCAAGCTTTGACAGGCTAAATGGATTAAACAAAAATAAGGGTTATAGCAAACTATTCACAAAGTAAATGAGAAGTGGGAGTGATAATCACTATATACTATAAAATAAGGTATAGGGATACTTTTTACTTATATAAGTAAAAACATTTAATGGACTTAACTTTTTTATGGGTTTTGTTTCGTATGTCGTATAAAAGTAGTACTTTAGCGTGGTTTTTGGTAAACCAAAAAGATGTATAATTAATATTTGTTTAAATGCTAGAACAAGACAGAATTATAAAGATTAACATCGAAGAGGAAATGAAGTCGTCGTACATTGATTACTCAATGTCAGTAATTGTTGCGCGCGCCCTCCCGGATGTTCGCGACGGCTTTAAACCGGTTCATAGACGTATCTTATATGGTATGATTGAACTGGGAAATACCTCCGATAAAGCTTATAAGAAATCAGCAAGAATTGTAGGTGAAGTTTTGGGTAAATATCACCCGCATGGTGACTCTTCCGTGTATGGAGCTTTGGTCAGAATGGCTCAGGATTGGGCTATGAGATATCCGTTGGTAGATGGTCAGGGTAACTTCGGCTCTGTTGATGGTGACAGCCCTGCTGCCATGCGTTATACGGAAGCAAGATTAAAGAAAATAGGTGAAGAGATGATGCAGGATCTTTATAAGGAAACTGTTGATTTTCAGAATAATTTTGATGACACGTTGCAGGAACCGACTGTCATGCCAACACGGATTCCTAACTTGTTGGTAAATGGAGCATCCGGTATTGCTGTAGGTATGGCAACCAATATGCCTACCCATAATCTTTCTGAAGTAATCGATGCATGTATTGCTTACATTGACAATAATGATATTGATATTGAAGGGCTTATGCAATATGTAAAAGCACCGGATTTCCCTACAGGTGGATATATATATGGTATAAGCGGGGTACGTGATGCTTACGAAACCGGACGTGGTAGAGTAGTGATGCGTGCTAAGGCTGAGATAGAAACTCATACTACACATGACAAGATCATAGTTAATGAAATTCCTTATAATGTAAATAAGAAGGAATTGATTGAAAATATCGCATCTTTAGTCAATGACAAGAAGATTGATGGTATTTCGTATGTAAATGATGAATCCGACCGTGAAGGTATGCGCATCGTTATTGATGTTAAACGTGATGCAAATGCTAGTGTGGTGCTGAACAAATTGTTCAAAATGACAGCTTTGCAAACTTCATTTGGCGTAAATAATATCGCTTTGGTCCATGGTCGCCCCAAAATGTTGAATCTGAAAGATTTAATCAGATATTTTGTAGAACATCGTCATGATGTGGTAATTCGTCGTACTCAGTATGATTTACGGAAGGCACAGGAGCGTGCTCATATTCTTGAAGGATTGATTATAGCTTCTGATAATATTGATGAAGTAATCCGTATTATTCGTGCTGCTAAAACTCCTAATGATGCCATTGCTGGCTTAATAGAACGATTCAACCTGACAGAAATTCAGTCCCGTGCAATTGTAGAAATGCGTTTGCGTCAGTTAACCGGTCTGATGCAGGATCAGCTTCATGCGGAATACGAAGAAATAATGAAGCAGATAGCTTATTTGGAAAGTATTCTGGCTGATGATGAAGTATGTCGTCGGGTAATGAAAGAGGAATTGTTAGAAGTCAAAGCGAAATATGGAGATGTACGTCGCTCTGAAATTGTTTATTCTTCAGAAGAATTTAATCCGGAAGACTTCTATGCAGATGATCAGATGATTATTACAATTTCTCATATGGGTTATATCAAACGTACCCCATTAACCGAATTCCGTGCACAAAATCGTGGTGGAGTATGTTCAAAGGGGACAGAAACTCGTGATGAAGACTTTGTTGAGCACATTTATCCGGCTACAATGCATAACACTATGATGTTCTTTACACAAAAAGGTAAGTGCTACTGGCTGAAAGTATACGAGATACCTGAAGGTACAAAGAATTCCAAAGGACGCGCTATTCAGAATTTGCTAAATATCGATTCAGATGATAATGTAACTGCATACTTGCGTGTGAAGAACTTAGATGATTCAGAATTTATCAATAATCATTATGTATTGTTCTGTACCAAGAAAGGTGTAATCAAAAAGACGTTACTTGAGCAATATTCTCGTCCTCGTCAGAATGGTGTAAATGCTATTACTATTCGTGAAGATGACAGCGTAATCGAAGTTCGTATGACAAACGGTAACAATGAGATCATTATTGCTAATCGTAACGGACGTGCTATTCGCTTTCATGAAGCTGCTGTGCGTGTAATGGGACGTACTGCAACAGGTGTACGTGGCATAACATTGGATAATGATGGACAGGATGAAGTAGTTGGAATGATTTGTATCAAAGATTTGGAAACAGAATCTGTAATGGTTGTTTCTGAACAGGGATATGGTAAACGTTCTGAAATAGAAGATTATCGTAAAACCAATCGTGGAGGTAAAGGTGTAAAAACTATGAATATTACCGAAAAGACTGGTAAACTGGTAACAATCAAATCTGTAACTGATGAAAATGACTTGATGATTATCAATAAATCTGGTATCACAATCCGTCTGAAAGTAGCAGATGTCCGTATTATGGGACGTGCAACTCAAGGTGTCCGTCTGATTAATCTTGAGAAACGTAACGACCAAATAGGCTCGGTATGTAAAGTAATGACAGAAAGTCCTGCTGAGGAAAAAGAAGGAACAATTATAAGTGATCCTAATGCAGATACACCGAATGCTGAAGACGTCACGGACGTAAATGAAAGTAATAACGATATTGAAGAATAGACATAATATTAATAATTAATCAAACAACAATCATGAAAAGAGTATTATTTTCTATGGTTTTATTGATGGCTGTTAGCTTCTCATTTGCTCAGATGAAGAATGTAAAAGAAGCAAAAAGCATTGCCAATGATGTGAAACCTAATTTTAAGCAAGCTGAACAGCTGATTGAAGAGGCTATGAAGAATCCTGAAACTAAGGATCTTGCTGACACATGGGACGTTGCTGGATTTATTCAGAAGCGTATCAACGAAGAGCAAATGAAAAATGCTTTTCTGAAAAAACCGTACGATACATTAAAAGTATACAACAGTATTTTGAAGATGTATGAGTACTATAATAAATGCGACGATTTGGCTCAGGTACCTAATGAAAAAGGTAAGATTAAAAACAAATATCGTAAAGCAAATGCTTCTAGTATGTTGGCTGAACGCCCTAATTTGATTAATGGTGGTATTCAGTATTTCAACCTGGACAAGAATAAAGAAGCTTTGAAGTTCTTTGCAACCTATGTAGAGTCAGCTTCTT
>OHDD01001266.1_pt1 | contig 10796 bp, 15 predicted proteins | sample 1566941 | NCBI WGS metagenome assembly OHDD01 (sample SAMEA3879580, study PRJEB24766) | human gut metagenome | biome: human-associated habitat; feature: feces | place: USA | collected 1985/1987 | reverse complement strand
ACGGACATTTGCTAAATCTGCAAATTATCCAAGAAAAAAAGTATGTTTTATAACATTGATTAAGAGTTTTATTTCCCGATTCTATTTTTATTAAGGATTTCTGCCGTTAACTAAATAATTTTAGTTGGGCATTCTGAATTCATTTGGCGAACACCCTGTGATTTTCTTGAATAAGCGGCTGAAATACTGTGAATTAGAGAACCCTAGTTCTTGTGCAATCTGGCCGAGCGTTTTATCCGTATTTACCAACCATCCTTTGGCTATCTCGAAACGTTTGAACTGGATATACTCTTTGAACTCTTTTCCTATTTCATATTTCAGTAAATCATTAAAATATGCAGGCGATAAATGCAGGAGATTAGCACAATATTCATCGGATAACACATCAGTTGATAGGCTTACTTTCACATTGAAATGATTATCAAGCAGATGATTGAATTCTCTGAACACCTTTTTATTGACTTCGCTACGTGTGATAAACTGGCGTTCGTAGAAACGCATGCAGTAACCGAGCAGCAATTCGATATAAGTGGCAATCAGTTTTTTGCTGTGTTTGTCTATGCCATGCTCCAGCTCTTTCCGGATGATGTTCAGGCAGTCCAATATGATTGTCTGCTCCTCTTCGGATACGTGCAACGCTTCATTGACCTCATACGAGAAAAACGTGTAGCTCTTTATCGTTTTACTCAATGATGTGCCGCGAAGCAGGTCGGGGTGGAACAGGATTCCGTAGGCATTTGTCTGAATGTTTGTGACCGTGGAAGTCGTTTCGGCCGTTTGTCCCGGGGCGAAACAGACAATGGTTCCTTCTTCGTAGTCGTACTTCTGGCGGCCATACCTGATGTCGCAGGACTTTTCCAATTTCAGGAACAGGGCATATAGACCATAGTTCAGGCGTATAAAATCCACCCCGCATGTCGCTTCATTGAGGTTGACCACGCTGACCAACGGGTGCAGGGTTTCGATACCGTACAGTTGATTGTACTGGTCCACATTGTCTAAATTGAGTATTTTATCCATATCTCTGTATTTTCATTTTCTCTTTTCTTTCATCACACAAAATTAGAGGATTATACGGATTTTACCATAACCTCAATTACTGATAATATAACCTCAGATACAGATTTCGCACATTCTCCCCGGAAATTATGTAATTGGGGTTATAATATCTGTAATTCATCTACCGTCCTGTCTTATGGTTCCCGCTATTTTTGCACTTGAAAAACAAATGAACAGATAAACCATGTCGAAGAATATTTTGATTTTATCGTCCAGTCCCCGTCGTGGCGGCAATTCGGACACGCTCTGCGATGAATTCATGCGCGGAGCCATAGAGAGCGGAAACCGGGTAGAGAAAGTTTTCCTGCGCGACAGTAACATACATCCCTGCACGGGGTGCGGCGTATGCAGCCGGGATAAAAAGCCATGTCCGCAGAAAGATGATGCTGCGGAAATCATCGGAAAGATGCTTGCGGCGGATGTCATCGTAATGGGCACACCGGTCTATTTCTATGCCATGAGCGCACAGATGAAAATGATGATAGACCGTTGCTGCGGACTTTATACCGAGATGAGTAACAAGAAATTCTATTTTATAGCCACAGCCGCCGAAGAGGATGAAACGATTATGGATCGCGTTGTTGCCAATTTCATGGGATTCCTTGACTGCCTGGAAAATCCGACTGTGAAGGGGGCCCTGTTTTGCGGCGGAGTATGGCATGTGGGAGAAATCAAAGGAAACCCGAAATTGCAGGAGGCATACGAAATGGGGAAACTGGTATAAGGAAAGGAGAGGATTATGACACTGGACGATTTTCTGAATCATATCGAGGCCGGCGGTGCGCTCAATACGCCGGAAATTTACCGGCTGATGGACGAAATGAGCGACGAAGCCCGGCGCATCACCTGCGATATAAACAACTCGTACCATTCACAGGAGGAGTTGCGTGTGTTGATGTCGCGTCTGCTCGGCAAACCCGTGGACGAGACCTTCAAGATGTTTCCTCCGTTCTACACCGATTTCGGCAAGAATATCACCATCGGGCGCAACGTCTTCATCAACGCCTGTTGCCATTTTCAGGATCATGGCGGCGTGATATTGGGCGACGGTTGTCTCATCGGGCATAATGTGGTGTTCGCCACGCTCAACCACGGCACGGCTCCCGAAGACCGGGGGGCGATGTATCCGGCCCCTATCCGGTTAGGTAAAAACGTGTGGGTCGGCTCCAACTCTACCATCCTGCGGGGTGTGACCGTGGGTGATAACGCCATTATCGCCGCCGGATCGGTGGTGACGAAAGACGTGGCGGCCAACACGGTTGTAGGAGGCGTACCGGCAAGGCATATCCGAAACATTGACAGGAACGAAAAGCAATAGCCTATGGAACCGGAATCAGTAACCAACCATACAGCCATCCCTGTCAGGTCATCCGAGCGGTATGTCATATTGGACGTGCTGCGCGGATTGGCCCTGTTGGGTATCGCGCTGGCCAACTTCCCTGAGTTTTCGTTGTATTCCTTTCTTTCGGTTGAAGCTGCGGATGTCATGCCTACGGCCGGAATCGACCGTATCGTGCGTTATCTGCAATACATCTTTATCGACGGGAACCGTTGCTTCAAAGTGACGGGACTGTTCCTGTTGGGCTTTTGTATTGGGCGTAACCGCCTTTATGCCGATTTGACCGGCCTCATGCCGCAACTGAAACGCATCGCCTGTTACGGATTTATCGTCGGGGTGCCGCTGTCGTTCATCTATGCGTGGAGTGCGATGAATGGTCGTCCGTGGGGATTGGGCATGCACGCCGTACTCTATTTCACCAGCGTTTTTCCGCTGGGTTTCGCCTACGTGGCCGGTATATGCCTTTCTTACCTTCGGCGTCCGCAATGGAAAGGTTTCCGTTTCTCCGCCATGCCGGGACGCATGGCCCTTACCAATTATATCGGGCAGTCGGTATTCGGTATGTTGCTTTTCTACGGCATCGGGTTCGGTTTTGGTGCCGGTGTGGGATTGGTTTATGTAGTTCTGATTGCTGCCGGAGTATGGATTGTACAGGCACTGTTCAGTAGTGTCTGGTTGTACTTCTGCCAATTCGGTCCGTTGGAATGGATTTGGCGGATGCTCACTTACGGAAAGGTGTTCAAACTCATCAAAGAAGAGAACGGGTGAAGACACAGGTTGACAAAACAAACGCCCTGCTTGCGTCAATCCGTGACGGTAAACCGATGACGCTGCGGCAACAGCTACGCCTGACCGCGCTGCTCAGCGTTCCTGCTGTCATCGCACAACTTTCCTCCATTGTCATGCAGTATATCGATGCGGCGATGGTGGGACACCTCGGAGCCGAGGCTTCGGCTTCCATCGGGCTGGTATCGACGACCACATGGCTCTTTTGGGGGCTGTGTGTGGCGGCTGCCACCGGATTCTCCGTACAGGTGGCGCACAGAATCGGAGCGGGCGACATGCAGGGGGCGCGTGCCGTGTTGCGGCAATCATTGACCGCCACACTTGTTTTCAGCCTGTTATTAGCCGTACTTGGTGCGGCAATCAGCGGTATGCTTCCCGGTTGGTTAGGAGGTGATGTTTCCATCCACCGGGATGCGTCGCTCTACTTCTTTATCTTTTCGCTCTTCCTTCCTGCCTTACAGATGAATTTCCTTGCAGGCGGTATGTTGCGTTGTAGTGGCAATATGCACATGCCGAGTTTGTTAGGTGTGGCGATGTGCATACTGGATGTCGTTTTCAATTTTTTTCTGATTTTCCCTTCACGCGAATGGCACGTGGCAGGAGTCTCTTTCACGATGCCGGGTGCCGGATTGGGAGTGGAAGGTGCGGCGTTGGGTACGGCTGCTGCCGAAGCGGTGGTTACCGGGATATTGCTGCGGTATCTTTGGATGCGTTCCGATGAATTGAAACTGACGGGAGAGCAAGGGAGTTTCCGGCCGAGAACAGCGACCTTGAAAAAGGCTGTCCATATCGGTCTTCCGATGGGTATAGAGCATATCGTCATTTGCGGTGCGCAAATCATGACGACGGTTATCGTGGCACCGTTGAGTGTCTTCGCCATCGCTGCCAACTCGTTTGCCATCACCGCCGAGAGCCTTTGCTATATGCCCGGTTACGGGATTGCGGATGCCGCCACGACACTGGTCGGGCAAAGTGTCGGTGCCGGCCGCCGGAAGCTGACACGCAGTTTCGCCCGCATCACCGTATTGATGGGAATGGGTATTATGGGATTGATGGGTGTACTCATGTATCTGTTCGCGCCCCAGATTATCGGATTGATGACACCCGTTGGGGAGATCCGGGAATTGGGCGTGATGGCCTTGCGCATCGAGGCGTTCGCCGAGCCGATGTTTGCAGCTTCGATTGTCGCTTACGGTGTCTTTGTCGGGGCGGCTGACACGCTTGTTCCGTGCCTGATGAATTTTTTCAGCATCTGGGCGGTGCGTCTGTCATTGGCCGCATTGCTCGCTCCTACGTTGGGACTGAAAGGCGTATGGATTGCCATGTGCGTCGAGTTGTGTTTCCGGGGTATGATTTTCCTTGTCCGCCTGAAACGGGAACGGTGGATGAAAAAGGTATGAAACGACAGACTTCTGTAATTGGGGTTATAACATCTGTAATCCATCTACCAAGCCGCTCTGTAATCTCCTGTAACTTTGCAAAGAAAAAAGAGAACAAAAAACAATGAACATCAAAACCACAGCGATTATGAAACGCATAACAATTTTAACTGCCGCTTTCCTCTGCCTTTTCGGTCTGACGGAAAGCATGGCACAGAACAATCAAAGTAGCAGAAATATGGAAGAACTGAATTTGACACAGGAATGGGACAAGACGTTCCCGAAGAGCGATAAGGTAAACGAAACCGTGCTGCTTATGACCGCAGGAGACAATAACGAGCATATTTTCGACCAGGCTTTGAGTTATTTCCATATCATCAGCGGCGTGTTGGGAGGAAAAGAGGTCGGAACTTATCTGGCGGGCGGTTGTACGGGGTGTGAGAATATAGCCCGTCAAATAGTACCTGAGCATCTTGAAAAAGCCTATAAAAGGGGATCGGAATTATAAATCTTAAAATAGAATAAGATATGAACAGATGTATTATTGTTATGGTCTTGCTGCTTGTGACAGCCACATCCGTACTGACTGCTTGCAGTCCTGACGATGAACCTATAACAGAAAATCCGGTGACTCCCGTTCCTAATCTCGAAGAACCGGGCAACAACGACAATTCCGGAAACGGAAATAACGATAGCGGGAATGGCAATGGAAATCATGAAAATAATGAAGGAGAAAACGAAATGAACAGAAACATTATAGTCCGTGTAGGCGGTCGCAGCTTCGCCGTAACACTTGAAGACAATGCCACGGCACGTGCCTTTACCGCTCTGCTGCCGATGACGGTAACGATGAACGAGATGAACGGTAACGAGAAATACCATTACCTGTCAGAGAATCTGCCCACAGACAGTAACCGGCCGGGGACAATCCGGAACGGGGATTTGATGCTCTACGGTTCCAATTGTCTCGTTCTTTTCTATGAAACGTTCTCTTCGTCTTACAGCTACACCCGTTTAGGACGGCTTGATAATCCGTCAGGGCTGGCTTCGGCTCTTGGACGAGGCAATGTGACCGTAACTTTTGAAACCAGTAATAACTAAAACAATATCTCAAATGAAACTTATTAAAGATACTGAGTTCGGGGGCGAACGTCCCTTGTTCGAATCCCATGACCTCCGTCTGGAGAATGTGGTTATCCGTGCCGGAGAATCGGCCATCAAAGAGTGCAGCAACATCGAAGCGTTCGAATGCCGTTTCGAGGGTAATTATCCTTTCTGGCATGTACACGGCTTCAAAATCGACCGTTGTTACTTCGATGTCGGAGGCCGCTCGGCCCTGTGGTATTGCGACCACCTGAAAATGACCGATACGGTTATCGACGCGCCGAAGATGTTCCGCGAGATGAACGAAATAGACATCGAGAACGTAACGATGAACGATGCCGATGAGGTGTTCTGGCGTTGCAACGGCATCCGCATCAAGAACCTCAAACTGCATGGCGGCACTTATCCTTTCATGTTCAGCAACGACATTTATGTGGACGGACTGGAAAGTGACAGCAAATATGTATTCCAGTACGTGAAGAACGTGGAAATTCATAACGCCAAGATTACAACGAAGGATGCGTTCTGGGAAGTGGAGAATGTGACTATCTATGATTCCGAACTCAACGGAGAGTACCTCGGCTGGCATTCGAAGAACCTGCGTCTGGTCAACTGTCATATCACCGGTGAACAGCCGCTCTGCTACGCTCACGACCTCATATTGGAGAACTGCACCTTCGGACCGGATTGTGACCGGGCATTCGAGTACAGCACCTTGCAAGCCGATATTCGCGGAGCCATCACGAATATCAAGAACCCGATGTCGGGACGCATCGTGGCCGACGAGTTCGGTTCAATAACCATAGACGAGAACATCAAGGCTCCCGCCGATTGTGAAATTCGACTCCGGGACGAACGGACCTGTTTTACGGATTAAGGCGAAGATATGAAATACGACTTCGATAAACAGATTTCGCGACGGGGAACCGGTTCCTACAAATGGGACAGTGCCGAGAGCGAACATGTATTGCCGATGTGGGTGGCTGATATGGATTTCCGTACAGCCCCCGCCATCGTCGATGCTTTGCGCCGACGGGTGGAACACGGCATATTCGGTTATACCCGTGTGCCCGACAGCTACCATGAGGCTGTTACGGGCTGGTTCGCGCAACGTCACGGTTGGAAGATTGACCGTGAATGGATAATTTACACATCGGGCGTAGTGCCTGCGGTATCGGCAATCATCAAGGCGTTGACCGTGCCGGGCGACAAGGTGCTGGTGCAGACACCCGTCTATAACTGTTTCTTTTCGTCCATCCGCAATAACGGGTGTGAAATGGTGTCATCCCCTTTGCGCTTTGCCGACAATACTTACACGATTGAGTACGAAGACCTGGAGCGTAAGGCCGCTGATCCGAAAGTGAAGGTGATGCTGCTGTGTAATCCCCATAACCCTGCCGGAAGGGTGTGGAGGCACGAAGAACTGGTACGTATCGGAGAAATCTGTATCCGTCATGGCGTTACGGTCGTTTCGGATGAGATCCATTGCGAACTGGTTTTTCCGGAACACCGTTACACGCCGTTTGCTTCTGTCTCAGAAGATTTCCTGCGGCATTCCGTCACCTGCATATCTCCCAGCAAGGCGTTCAATATCGCCGGATTACAAATTGCAAACATCGTCTGCGCCGATGCCGGCTGTCGGGCGAAAATCGACCGGGCCATCAACGACAATGAGGTATGCGATGTCAATCCGTTCGGGGTAATCGCTACACAAGCAGCTTATAATGAAGGGGAAGAATGGTTGGACCAACTTATTGAATATCTGCACGCCAATTATCTCTATATGCGGGAGTTTTGCCGTGAGCATCTGCCGGAATTTCCTGTTACGGTATTGGAGGGAACCTACCTCGTCTGGATGGACTGTCGCAAACTTTGTATGTCCTCGGAGGAACTCGAACGGCGATTGGTTGCCGAAGCCGGATTGTGGCTCAATGCCGGAACGATGTACGGCGCGGAGGGTGAAGGATTCATGCGCTGGAATATCGCCTGCCCGCGTAATACACTGACAGAAGGTTTGAAGTGTTTTGTGGATTTTATAAAAAATCTTCAATGGTTACATACGTAATCTTTCCAATAGTATTTAGGGGCAATTCGATGATTTTCTTTTTGTAATTGTTATAATGTTTAGAGTATTTTGTAATTATAAAAAATGAGTCATACTTGTAAATCAACAAAATAAATGATATTAATTCGAAGAATAATAGCTTCCGGTTATCTATTAATTACGTTATTAATTAGCTGTATCGTTTATATTTGGTATAATGAATGGCAGGAGATGGAAACGTTAGAGTTCTATAACCTGTAAACTGATGCATTCTGGAAGGATATAAATAATATCTACATTCGGCTAATAGAGTTTTCTCTATTGGGTGAAACGGTGTTGGGATGGGATGATGAAGATTTGGAACATTACCGCGTTAGACGTATGGCAATGGACAGTATGCTCTGCCGTTTCAAGGCTATCTATCCGGCGGAGCATATTGACAGTGTACGCCATCTTCTCGAAGACAAGGAACAGCAGATGCGCGGTATAGTTAAGCTACTTGATGAACAGCAAGCCCTTAATGAGAAAATTGCCCACCAAGTACCTGCAATCGTGCAGAAAAGCGTACAGGAACAGCCCAAGAAACCGAAACGAAAAGGATTCTTGGGAATCTTCGGCAAAAAGGAGGAAGTGAAACCTACGGTGACCATTACGATGCTCCGTTCTCTCAATCGGAATATGATAGCAGAGCAAAGGGGGCAAAGCCGCCGTCTTTCAGTACACGCTGACAGCCTTGCTGCACGGACCAAAGCAGTAGCAACGTCAACAGCACAAGCCACAGTACATCCTACCATCGGGTTGTTACCGATGATACCCAGGAATCCCATCATTTCCACGTGAGCAGGAACTGATGAAGAACCGGCGAACTGAGCGTCTGAGTGCATACGACCCATAGTGTCGGTCATACCATAAGAAGTGGCGATACAGCATCCCTGTAACCTCTTTCTAATCTCTCATAAATTATTGTGTTACAGTTAGATATTCAAGTATTTAAAAGAACTCTCCAGTTATTAATTACTGTTATATTGTTAAGTAGTCGTGAATAAGTCACAAACCTTATGAATTTAGTAATGTAGTTACTTCATTTTTCAGTTTGGGTAAATGATTAATAATCATACTCCAAAGTATATCTACTGATAAACTGTCATATCCATGTATAATGTAATTTCTTGCATCTACTATTTTGCGAGAATTAGTAATAGCTATGTCTTTATCAGCTTTCAATATCCTGTTCATAGCTTCACCTATAATTTCGATGTTTCTTTCTACCGCACGTCTAAGGCAAAGATTACTGTAAAAATCATCATATAATTTTGGCTCACTGCCGAAGAAACTTTCTATTTCTTCAATAGCAGTCAGAATATCTTGTAGGTGTTTCTTTGTTAAATCATCCATAAATTAAAGTTTTAGTGGCATCCACATTCTTTTTCAAATATGGATTTTTGATGGTTTGTTCTTCCAATAAGTCTATTTCTCTGCCCAATAATTCCTCCAGAGAGTATTTAAAATCAAAGTAGTTATCAAAGTAGTCTTCTACTTCTTTTTTATTGAAATCCACTACTAAATCAACATCGCTTTTATCATTAAAGCGGTTGGTAAGGATAGAACCGAACACAAACAGTTTGTGAACCTTATGCTTTTTGCATAGGTCTATAATTTTATGAATATTGTTCTCTATCAGTTGCATATGTTCTGCTTTTTAATATAGCAAATGTAGTGATTCTATTTGTATTAACAATACTGTTTGAGGATAAGTTGAACTTGTTTCAATCACTTTTTTATCTATGTAATGATATTGTATATACTGATATAGTATAGTTTTCCGTTTGTTCAATATTCAAGCATAAGCTATATTTCTATTCTGATATTTTATAGCGGTGCTAAAATTCAGAGTAGGTATATAAAGCAATTTTTGTGCGGAATTACACCTGTTAATATTCTGTTTCTTTTGCTTTGTATCATCTTTGCTAATGGTTATCCTTATATATGTTAAACATTAAAATTTTATAGCTATGAAACATTTGATTCATGAGTTTTAGTTGCGCTCCAAGTAAGATTGAATTTCTCGCCTTCCGCACCATAATTATTTGCCCAACAAATCACAGTATGGTCAGAATTGAATGTATAGCATCTCTGTTCTTCTTCACTGTCAACTTCAAAACCAAGTTCCTATCAATGAACTTTCAAAATTCTCTTCATCATCATCACTACTGCAAGCTGTAAAGTTTACGCACATCATTATGGCAAATAAAGCCATTCCAATTAATCTAAATGCTTTCATTTTTAATCATTGCTTTACGCTCTGCATTGTGTTCTTCTAATACACTTAATAGGCTTCTTTCTTTTAAGCACGCTACTTTATCAAAGTAAGCATCATATAAAAGTTGAGCTGTAATAACGAATACTCTGTCTAATAATTCAGCTTCTTTCCCATACAGTTTAGCTTTGACTGCCTTTAGGTAATTGTTGAGGCTTACAGTTTCTTCATCTTTGCCTCTTACCTGTTGTTTGTTCTTATCCCATTTTTCAATAGCCACTTGTTTACCTGTGGAGAAAGAGCATCTTTCACCATTTACAGTAATCATAGCTTCAATAGTAACACTACCATTTTTTCTTGCTTTACTTTCTCTTATAAAAAAGAGAATAGAAAATGAACTTCTTACCATTGTTTAATCATTTAAAATTAGACATTTGGAAGTCCTTTAAATGTGATGTATCTTTCTATTTATTAGATGATTATCTATGATTCTGTGACCACTTGTCAGAAAACAAGAAAATGGTCACAAATTGGTCACAATACAACCTCGTTTTTACCCAATTTAGAGGATAATCAGCCACACCATCATCCATCTTTAAACAGATAAATTCAAGGTCAATTTGCCACAATTCAATCACCTAATCACCATGATTTATAAAGAGAGTAGAGAAGAAAACAAAGCAGTAGAATAGGGAAGAAGTATCATCTATTTATGCCATATAGATAAAATAAAAAAAATCCCCATAACTTTATCAGTTACAGGGATTTATATGTTAGCAATGTATTATATTACTTGCTCAAAGCAGTAGCTACGTCTACAGCACAAGC
>OHDD01001263.1_pt1 | contig 10828 bp, 4 predicted proteins | sample 1566941 | NCBI WGS metagenome assembly OHDD01 (sample SAMEA3879580, study PRJEB24766) | human gut metagenome | biome: human-associated habitat; feature: feces | place: USA | collected 1985/1987 | reverse complement strand
TAGTCGCCATCGGGCAGGGCAATCTGCAAGCCGTCGGCAGTCAACGACAGAATGTTCAGCTTACCACTCTTCGTGCCAATCCAAGTATTGGCACAAAGCACATCTATGTCGATGTCAATCACTTTATTCGCCTCGTCAATCGTAAACTTACCGGTTTCATCGGTCACGGTGCCGTCTTCGGCAATGCGATGAATGTTCACCGTACCGTCTTCCTTGAGTTCCATATAGCCGTAGTCCTTTCCGTAGGTATAACCTATCCAGCCATTATCTGTACCCATCTCCCAATGAATCTGCTGTTCAATGTTGGGTTGTCCGTTGGAAACTGTGCTCCAGTTGTCCGTAACACCCCACTGCGTGAAAGGTCCTTCAAACACGTGCTGCTTACCGTCCTGGCCATTGTCAAGATACCACTTCTGATAGAGCAGAGCCTTGTTGAACGGTACGTTCTTGGCTGTGGAAACAGCGCGTACAGCCATACCTTGATAAACTGCGGCAGTGATACGGTGATTGACAGAAGCTGCAAACTGGTAACCTACCGCAAATTCTGTATTGGAAGAGTTGACAGTACCGGTGAGGTAATATCCTTCAGTACCCAGCGCCGTCACATCGTTTGCCACACGCGTACCGGCTGCAGGCAGGAAGATGGAATTACCATTAGGACCGGTGAACTTGAAACCTGTCACTCCATTCTGCTCAGTCCACTCTTTCTGGCACAACGTGAAGAGTTCCTCGAAATCATCGGCAGTAGGCAGTGTGGCACGCCCTTGAAATGCACGGAAAGCCAAGTCGGAAGCCGTTTTATAAGTATCGGCCGAAGCATAGTCGGCAGGGTCGATGCTATTGTTGCATCCGGTCAGGTCACCGAATCCGAAAAGGCCACCCAGTCCAGTCTCGCTCTTGGCACCCACATTGAAGCGAGCCCACTTCACGGAGAGTCCCAGGTCGACAAGGTCATTGTCGAGATCGAAGTCATAGGCAGGAGTAGTGAAGCTCTTCACCTCACCATACACAATGCCGCTACCCAGATTGAGGTAAGCCGCATAATAGTATTGCGTTTCGGGCACCAACCCTTCATGGACGAATGAATAGCTGTCCTTAAGTTCCTCACTCTTCACTATAAGGCCTGCACGAACCGCTTCTACATCGGATGAAGTAGAGATAACAACACCACAAGTAGCATCGGCCGTAGCATCGGTCAATGTCCCACCCAATACAGCCGAGGCGAAGTCGACAGATGCGGCATCGGCAGTAGCCACCTTGGCATCGGTGGTGAGCAAGCTTTTCACCTCACCTTTGTAATACACCTTACCCTGCAAGCATACATAAGCCTGATAATAGAGCGTAGAGTTATTGTTCAACCCGTTCAACTGAGCACTGAAGGCGCTGCCGTCATAAGCAGCCTGCACGTCCTCGGGCAGGTTGTCTTGCGCAAAACCATAGAAGCCGGTCTTATAGCTTCCGGCATCCATGCCATCCAACCCGGAGAGCGTGGCATGGAGTGTAGCGGTAGTGGCGGTCACATCGGACGACCCCGTCACCACCGACGATTCGTTCAGAATCGGGGTGGTGTGGATAGTATAGTCGTCATCTTCACTGCACGAAGCCAGCGAAAGACCCAGTACAAGTGAAAGTATTCCTAAATATATCTTTGTCTTCATATATACTAAATTCATTTAAGTGGTTATTCAATGGTCATCGAAATTATCTCAACCTTCACATCCGGCTGTCCGTCTTCGGTGGCAGCCACAGTAGCAAGTCCCTTATTCTGGATACCGATACAGATACAACTGCTTCCTTCGTAAGTCACAGTGGCACCGGTGGTATTGGTCACGGACACAGTCTGTACAGCTCCTTCGGCAGTATCAAAGGCCACGGCATGAGCCAAGTTGTAGCAGTCATCTTCCCAAGCATTTCCGATGTTATTGTCCATAATCACGGTCTTAGGAGTCGCGCCCTCGTTCCAAGTGATTCCACTCAGCACTTTGTACTGTATCTTCAGCGTCTGGTTCTTTTTCAACTTCACCTTCGTGATGTCGATCGGCAAGCGCAAACGATCGGGATTTCCGTCACCGAAAAGAATTTGTACCTTGCTGTTGTCTACCTTGATTTCAGTAGGCCCGGTAGGTCCGGTAGCGATAGGTTTGTAGTTGAGGTTGGCACAAAGATAAGAATCCACGGCTCCCTTGTCATTGGTCGTTGCAGGCACACCCATCTGGAAAGAGCTGGTGACATCGCAAGCCATTACGGTAAACTCGCTTCCCTTCACTTCCACCGTGCGCTTATCACCGGTAGCGGTGAGGACGGTTATCTCAACCGGATTGCCGTCGGCATCCATAAATTTCAATTTGCCGTCTTCAATGGCAAGCTTACCGGCATTGGTACCGTCATCCCATTTGTAGCCATCGGCCGTGCTGCTCAATACCAGCTCATAGTCGGCAATGGAAGCATCGGCCACAGGTGCCCATGAAGAACCGTACTGTCCCTTCACTACGCTTTCCCAAGCAGCAGAGCCACCATTCCACCATGTCCAGTCATAAGGTTCTTCATCATTGATGAGGAAGCGTGCCTCATTGCCCACATAGGTGACACCGTTGATTTCAGTAGTGAACAGTTTGGTTGCCAAATCTTCAATGGCAGGCTGTTGTACTTCGGCAGGCTGAAGCAAAGCCCGATCTTCAGTCGGTATGATACTGGGGTCATTATAAGCCTCTTCGGAAATGAAGTTCCACACCAGCCACCACGGACCTTCGCTATTGGTACGCATCGTAGCTACCTGCAGCAGATAAGGAGTACATTCTATAATCTTGATGTCGTTGGTATAGTTGGAACAGACATCATCAAAACCCTCGTTATGCAATGAATAGGTACCGCCATAGAAAGATATGACAGGGCGTTTCGGGTCAGACACATTCAAGTTGAAAGTTCCGGTGGCATCCGTCGTGCCCGAAGCAGCCACCCGATGAAGTTCCACCGTACAGCCTTTCACAGCATCCAGGCCGAAAGTGATGTACGACTGGAAATAGGGGTCGTCTGCCGGAATGAGCCACGATTGGATACCCGGATCCCAGTTGGGAGCCCAATTAGCGCTACCAATCATAAGGTCGGTAATATTGCTTCCATCATTTTTCACATCAGTGTGGCTCATGTACATCACCGGTCCCGAACAACGGCCAATACCAAAGTTCTTGTCAATGGGAACCCACTTACGGCTCTTGCCCACTCCACCTGCAAGGTTAGCCCAGATAGGGTCTTCGAGCATGGCAAAGTTATTGGTCTCTACCTTGAAGGTATATGGTTCGCCATATACCGGACCTGCCGGTGTGGAAGCGCCGAAAGTCACGCTATATTCTCCGGCAAAAGGAAGTGCCAAGTCAAGAGTGGTCTTTTGAGAAGGACCGCTTGGAGTGACCCACAAGGGAGTGGCTCCCTTGATGAGCGAAGTCAGATGAATCGTATTAGGATCATTGGCATCAGGGGTCACCGTATAGGCGATACCTTCCACCAAATCATCGGAAACATAGGTTTTTGCCCCCATCTCGTACTCTTCGGGCGAGCAAGCGGAAAATATCAAAGCCGCTCCTGCCAATATGGAAAAGAATGATTTAAGTCTCATATCTTATTGTTTTTATTTTTTATTTACTCTATTAATGGTACTCACCATCCGGGATTCTGCACAAGTACACTCTGTGAAAGGTTAATTTGATTATAAGGAATCTGGCTCAAGCCTTTGGTGGCTTTCACACGGTCGGCCCGTATGGTTATTGCATCATCAGCGCCTCCACTCTTCACCTTGACACCATTCAAGGCGAGCTTCTCGGCTGCCACGTCTATACCTTGACGCAGGAGATCCCAATAATTAATGCTTTCAAAAGCAAATTCAAGACGACGTTCTTCCATAATAGCTTGTTGAGACACACTCTTAGCTTGATAGTTGGCCGATACTGTTCCGTTGTCATCAACCTGATAAGCACGCTTACGCACTTGGTCGAAATAAGTTTGCGCATTGGGGCTACCCAGTTCTGCGGCCATCAACAATACGTCGGCATAACGGATAATAACGTAGTCTTGGCGGTTCTGTGTCTGGAAGTCACCGCTACCATCCTGCTTACCGGCATGGCTTCCATCGGCATAGCAAAGGGGAGCATACTTCTTCACAGCATAGCCGGTATATTCACGCCAGTCATTAAAACTGGTGGTAAAGTCGGCCGAACCGGTGATTCCTTCCCCTACCAAATCAATGATAGAAGCCGAACGGCGGAGGTCACCAGTGGGAAACGCTTCCACAAAATCAGGATTTACCGTCAATGCGCCCCATCCCTTGCAATAGGGAGCAGCATTAAGCTGGCGCATACCCAACATCACCTGCCAACGGTTGGAGTCATTATTCCCGTTATAATCCTGAGTAGCGGTAAATTTCAACGCAAGAATGGTTTCCTTGTTTCCATCACCGGCATATGTACCCTTCAAAGTTTCATAGTCTCCTTTTTCGGCCACTTTTGCAGAAGAAGCCGGCCATAAATTCTTGAATTGCGGTACCAAACCATATTCTCCTGAAGCGATTACGTCTTCTACAGCAGCCAAAGCTTCGGCACGAGTCACCTCTGCAGGTTCTTCACCGTAATATCCGGTATAGAAAAGATAGGCACGTGCCAGCAAAGCCTCGGCGGCATATTTTGTAATATGTCCGTCGTTCTTGGTATAGTCGGCCTTGGGATAAGCGTCACCGGGAATATTCTCGATAGCATATTTTAAGTCAGTAAATATGGCACTGAACACCTCTTTGGCAGGTGAAGGAGCGCGATTTTCGTTTACCGGTTCCAGAAAGAGTGGGATATTCCCCCATAAACGAACCATATCCAGATAAAGCAATGCACGCAACGTACGACATTCGCCCATATAGATACCACGTTTGCTATCCGATTCATTCCATACAATCTGCTCTTCATGAGCTATCAGCTCGTTGCAACGATAGACGCCCGCATAATAATTTTTCCAGTCACCTTCGTATAGGTTGAGGTCAGCCGGCGATTGGGAGATGTCAAAACGGTCAATGGCCTGATAGCCACGTCCATCGGCATTTCCGGTAGCGCCAAAACACTCGGCACTCATCACCTCGGAAGCCATATAAAACCCTACCATCATGGCTGATGAAGTCTGGCGCCAACCATCATAACAACCTATCAGAGCACGATAAGCATCTTTTTCAGTCTTATAGAATGTACCGGTTGAAGATTCAGTCTTCGACGTAACATCGAGAAAACTGTCGGTACACGAAGCCAGTCCCAAACTCAGGAGCAGGACACTTGCCATAAATATATTTTTGTTTTTCTTCATATCAGTCTATATTTTAAAATTTCAAGTTAACACCAAACAATACGGTACGGGGACGGGGGTAATAACCTAAATCAACGCCCGATACCCAACCTTGTCCGTTATCTCCTTCGGGACCATAACCTATTTCCGGATCCATGCCGTCATATTTGGTAAATGTGAACGCATTCTGTACCTGAGCATAGATACGGCACTGGCTGATGACCTTACATCTCAGTAGCTTGGCAAAGTCGTAGCCCAAAGTAATGTTACTGATTCGCAGGTAATCACCATCCTGCACATAGAGGTCTGAGAACTGCCAGTTGAGATTCTGGTCTGTGACACGAGGTATGCGATTGCTGGTTCCCTCTCCTGTCCAACGTCCTAAAATTGCAGTAGTATAATTGGCTTGCTTGGAGGTATGGTTACGATAGCTCTGGACAATCTGCTGTCCGAAAGCACCGTTGGCCACTACAGAGAAATCAAGTCCTTTCCAGTTGAAACCGAGATTGAAGCCCATAGTGAAATCAGGAATACCGTTACCAAGATCGGTCTTGTCAAGCTCGTTCACCCGTCCGTCATGGTTGATGTCCACAAACTTCACGTCACCTGGTTGTACGTCAGCTTGCAGCACACCGTTACCAGCCTTAATCCAATCCTCTATTTCTTGATTGTTTTGGAATATGCCTGCTGTCTTGAAACCATAGAAATAACCGATAGGCTTACCATTCTCGGCACGATAGAATTCAGGAGTATTGTCATACAACTGGTTGGTAGAGCCATGAATGATACCATCGTCGTTAGGAATCTCTCCGACCTTATTCTTATTGTAGGCACCGTTGATACCGATATTGTAACTAAAGTCTTTGCCTATTTGGTCATTCCAAGTAAGATTGAGTTCCACACCGGTGTTTTTCACTCCACCGCCATTAATATAAGGAGCACCTGCTCCGGCAGTAGCAAGAATAGGAGCCACCACGAGCCAGTCTTTAGTATCTTTAATGTAGAAATCGAAATTAACACCCAGGCGACTGTTGAGGAATCGGGCATCAAGACCGATATTGGTCTGCTGTGAAGTCTCCCACTTGATGTCAGCATTAGCCAGACGACTAGGGTAAGCTCCCCAGTTGGTTCCGAGCTGTGACGCAGCATCCGAGTCGCCGTAACCGCTGCCGAAAAGATAGTGTGTATTGGTACTCTTGATAGGAGCCAGATATTGGAATGCGTCAATGTTGGCATTACCCACTTGTCCCCAGCTGGCACGTATTTTCAGGAAGTCGAGCCAGTTTTGCGTACTTTCCATGAATTTTTCGTTAGTAATGGTCCATCCTGCCGATACCGAAGGGAAGTAACCAAAACGGTTGCCTTTGGCAAAGTTGCTCGAACCGTCTGCACGCAAAGTAGCATTGACCATATAAGTTTCTTTCCAGTTCCAACCCAATCGGCCGAAATAGGACACCTTGCGGCTCTCGGTATGCGGATTGCCACTGGCACCCAAGCCGTTGGTCGAATCGGAGGCCGTTCCGTTGCCCACAAAAGCATGCTCCCAATCATCAAAACCTTCTTTCAACATACCATTTTTAGCTTCGATATAAGTGCCCTCGTAACGATAGGCTTCCATACCCAGCAAGGCGTTGAACGAATGTTCTCCCATAGTCCAGTCATAAGAAGCCGTATTGGTCCATGTCATACCCAAAGAGTGATTGGCATTTTGAGATACGGTAGTACGTTCTTCATTATATATATATTGGCTGAACTTGTAGAGAGGCTTGAAACTACGGTATTCGCTGGAACCATAAACCACACCGAATACAGACTTTATCTTCAAATTCTTGACAGGCTGCAATTCAGCATAAACATTACCGGAAAAAGTAGCCGTTTTGTTCTCATTGTTGCTGTCGGTCATCATTAAACCATAAGGGTTTCCATCACCTTTATTCCAGTCACTGGTACTGGTGTCATTGTAAGGCGAATCATAAAGATTATTATCGCTATAGACAGGAGCGATAGGCGATGTTCCGAATGCACCGCGTAAGGTATTATTATATTGGTTGCCTACACTGATACCGTTATTCATCTTATATACAAAACTCACCTGCTCGCCCACTTTCAAAATATCCTTGAAAAGTTTGTGCTCGCTGTTCACACGGAAATTGTAACGCGAATAGTTAGACACATCCGAACCGCCGACAATACCTTCCTGACTCATATATCCTAACGAAAGGGCATAAGTGGAAGTTGCGCTTCCACCAGTGACACCCAGCGTATAGCTCTCCGTTGTGGCATTATCTTTGAACATAGTATCTACCCAATCCGTATCATACACATTGCCATTGGCATCGTAAATAGACTGGTATTGGCTCCAATCGTAAGCCGAAAGTCCGCTATTCAAAGCCTGCTCATCCATAATGGCCATATACTCTTTTGCATTCAGCATATTAGCCTTACGAGCTACATTCTGTATTCCATAATAAGCATCGAAACTAATCTGCGCTTTACCTTCGCGCCCTTGCTTGGTAGTAATAAGCACTACACCATTAGCACCGGCCGAACCGTAGATAGCCGCACTAGCCGCATCTTTCAGTACATCTATACTTTCAATATCGGCAGGATTCAAAGTAGAAATATCACCACCCACACCATCAATCAGATAAAGAGGAGCACTATTTCCCACGGTACCAAGACCACGGATACTCACTTTCATGTCAGCACCCGGTTGACCGGAAGTCGAAGCAATACTTACACCCGGTGTCTGTCCCTGCATAGCCTGCAAGGGATTGGTTGTATTCATCTTGGCTATTTCGTCACCCTTCACCTGAACAGTGGCACCCGTCACCAATTTCTTCTTCTGGACACCATAGCCCACTACAACCACTTCATCCAACATTTCCGTGTCCTCCTTCAGCACCACATTGATGACGGAAGAAGTACCTACCTTGATTTCCTGTGATTGATAACCGATGTAAGAAAACACCAGTGTCTGTCCTTGTTGGGCACTTACCGAATACCGGCCATCAATGTCGGTAATTCCACCCGTAGCGGTTTCTCTCACCTGCACGCTGACACCTATCAACGGCTCACTATCCGTAGCCGATGTCACAACACCCGAAATGGTCTTGTTTTGAGAAGGATTAGCCTGCAGGCTACTGATTGCAGGTACAAGAAACAAAAGTACCAATGCAACACGGCATAAACGCAGATTTATGCACTTTTCCAAGAATGTTTTTCTCATTGTACATTATTTAATGGTTAATATCAAAGATTCATTGTGTTCTTCAATTAATACCAAAGAACTCGGATGCAAATGTATGAAGGAACAAGAAAAAGAGTGTCGAGAAATTGTTATGAAGAGTATATGATTTCGTTAATCAAGGCTTCTAAAATGTTACTAAAAAAGGTATAATTTGTTTTCCATCCCTTCTCTAAGCCTTTTGAAGAGGGGTTATTCTTTCCATTCCCCTCAATGCCGGGATTGGTTTCACCTCACTTTTCCATCCCCAATATACTTTCTCCGGAGTACAAAGAACCATTTCTTTCTAAAAACGTTCTCAAGGAAGAACAACCTAAAGCTTAACAGATAATGAAAAAATTAGTAGTATTTGCAGTACTTGCCGCAATCGTGGCAAGCTGCGCCGATGACAATCTGCCCCAGATAGAAAAAAGCAGTGAGTTGGTATCGCCACGACTTTTGATGGACGTGTCCACAGAAAGCGGACAAAGCCCGCTGACCGGTATACTGACCATCATGCCCTGCAAGGCGGGCACCTCTATTTATTATGGAAACTACATAAACCGGAAGCTGACACCTTTTTACGGTTACTACCAAGTTAAAGACGGAGCTTTCTATAACGATGGCGTCAATCGAGAGTTATCCTTACCCGCAGGTCCCTATAACATGATTTATTGGGGAACCCCTAAATACGAGGAGCCGATTTATGCACATCCTCTCATGAGGGACCCGGTCTACATCTTAGGCGAAGACATGTCCCAGCAACACTTCTCCCTATTCAAAATGGAAGCGGACACAACCTATTATCCGGTATTCGACCTGGTACACGCCGTCCAGCCTGCCAACATTGGAAGTGAGGACCTGAAAGCATCTCTCAAACGGGTAGTGACCGGGCTGAAAGTAATCATCAAGGACAAGAACAACGGCATCCTCAGTTCGAGCATCGACAGCATGGTGGTGCGCATCACCAATATTGCTGGAGAACTGAATTTCTACACCGCCGCTCCTCAAGGAAGCCCACGCACAGTAGCCTTCCCTCTGGTCCGTTCCGTCGACGGTACACAAATGAGCAACGCCACCGTCATGCTCTTCCCTTCTTTCGGGAAACCGGAATTCCAGATGAGCATCATACTGAAAAATGGAAACGTGAAAAGTTTCAAGCAAACATTGAACGGACCTTTGGAAGCAAACTCCAAACTGACCCTGACCCTCACTCTGGGAGACATCTTTTCCGAAGAATCATCCGGAGAATTCACCCTTGACAACTGGAACGAGGAAAGCCAGACAATCGATGTCCCTTCATTGGATTGAGCTTGCAGCATCAAGGAAAGATAGAACGGTGCGCGTCCATCTTATAAAAAGGCAACGTGAACCAGAAAGTGGAGCCCTTGCCCAACTGTGACTCCACCCCTATCTCTCCTTTCAGTTCCTTCACAATGTTTTGCGAAATGGCCAGTCCCAGTCCGGTACCTTGCTTAAAGGAATCCAGCTTCACAAAGCGGTTAAAAATCCCCTGCGCATTCTCAGATGATATCCCCGTCCCGGTATCGGTGACATAAAAACGGATATAGCTATTTTCGGGCATTCCGTAACCAATGGTAATGCTACCGGCAGCAGTAAACTTCAGCGCATTACTGATGAAGTTATTGAATACCTGAGTAATTCTGCGCTGATCGGTATACAGCAGCAAACCGGGCAATGGCGTAACCGTGACCAGACGCACGTCTTTATTGGTCAGCCTGATACTTGTAGCCTGCTCTATCTCGGACACCATTTTATTGATATCCACGTTAGCATAGACATACTCCAATGTACCGGCTTCTATCTTCGACAAATCCAGAATGTCATTGATGAGCTGCAACAGCAGTTCATTATTCCGCTCTATAATATCGAGATACTCCACCCGTTCTTCCTCAGACACTTCCGTGGCCAAAATACTCGAAAAACCAACTATTGCATTGAGCGGAGTACGTATCTCATGACTCATATTGGCCAGGAAAGCCGATTTTATCCGGTTGGACTCCTCAGCCTCCTCTTTGGCCAGACGTAGTTTGCGCTCCATGATTTTCAAATCAGTAATGTCCCAAGCAGTATAAACAATCCACTTGCGACCATCAGAAAGCTTTATAAAATTATTGTTCTGGAAGGTAAACCGCTCCTCGTTCTTCTTGGTAAAAAAACGTCGTATACCTTCTTGTGGAATCCCCGTCTTGACCAACTCTTCATCCTCCTTCCTAATTAAAGCCGCAGCCTCTGGCATTGTTTCAAAATCCGTCTTGCCTATAGCCT
>OHDD01001258.1_pt1 | contig 10844 bp, 9 predicted proteins | sample 1566941 | NCBI WGS metagenome assembly OHDD01 (sample SAMEA3879580, study PRJEB24766) | human gut metagenome | biome: human-associated habitat; feature: feces | place: USA | collected 1985/1987 | reverse complement strand
TCCCAGCCTGCCATTTCGGCTACGTAACCGAGAACGACGTTGGCAAGAATGGCGGTTCCGAAGAAGTACCCGAAGAACTTGGTACAAAATAAGAGGAGCAGAGGGGATATAAAAAAAGGTTAAGCCGTTGATGGCTTAACCTTTTCGATGAATTCCTCGTTTAGAGGTATGCGGTTTGTTTGATACCGGTGTTATTTAATGCCGAGTTGCGTTTTAACTTTGGCAGTTACATCTACACTCTGTGCACCTACATAAGGTATCGGAGTACGGGCCAGGTCGAAGATATATACTACACCCTCAGCCTTACCTACAGCCTGGATAGCTTCGTCCAGCTTTTTATAGATAGGAGTCATGGCATCCTGCTGTGCCTTTTGCATAGACTGATATGCTTCCTGCTGGAACTGTTCTTGGCGTTGTGCCATGTCCTGCAGTTCTTTCTGACGTCTTTCTGCAATGTTTTTCGGAAGTGAGTCGGCTTGTGCCAAGAATTCCTGATATTTCTTATTGAACTCTTCCTGGGTACGTTGCATTTCTGTTTGATACTCTTTAGACATAGCATCCAGGTCGGCTTGTGCTTTTGTGTATTCCGGCATGGTGACAATTACTTCTTGAGAGTTCATGTGAGCGAATTTAGTTTGCGCCATAGCTCCCAGAGGGAGGGCAAACATAACTACGAGCAGTGCGATTTTTTTAAGCATAATATTTACTATTTATTTTGAATGATAATTCTTTGTATAGGCTGCAAATGTATGAAATTAATTTGAATATCCTAATTTTGCAAGCACTTCATTGCTAATATCAATATTCGGAGAGGCAAAGATGATGCTTGATGCGGATGCGCGATCCACTACTACAGCGTAACCTTTCTGTGTGGAGATTGCCTTTACAGCTTCATAGATTTCATCTTGGATGGGCTGCATCAGCGCTTCACGCTTTTTGAAAAGTTCGCCTTCCGGACCGAAGTATTTACGGCGCAGTTCGGCTGCGGATTTCTCTTTGGCAACAATCTCTTCTTCTTTCTTTGTCTTTTGTGCATCGGAAAGAGTTTTAACGGATGCCTGGTAGCTGTCGTACAAGCTCTTGGCTTCTTTGCCCAGCTTCTCGACTTCGTTTTGCCACTGTTTGGACACTTGGTTCAATTCATTGCTCGCACTTTGATAGGCAGGGATATTCTTTAGGATATATTCCATGTCGATCAAGGCAAACTTCTGTGCATTGGCTGTAATGCCTGCGGCAAACAGCAGAAACATGATTAATAAACTCTTTCTCATAATGTTCTGGTTTTAGTTAAACAAATTAGAACTCTTGTCCCAGGATGAAGTGGAACTGGCTGCCGCCGTATTGCTTGGAACCGAGTACCTTGTCGAAACCGTAGGCCCAGTCGATACCCATCATACCAATCATAGGCAGGAAGATGCGGACACCGACACCGGCAGAACGTTTCAAATCAAACGGGTTGAACTTGTTTACGTCGTGCCAGGCGTTACCGGCTTCAACAAAAGTTAACGCATAAATACTGGTACTTGTTTCCAACATCAGCGGATATCTTAATTCCAAACCGAGACGTGCGTATGCATAACCTTCGTAGCCATAAGGAGTAAGAGAGCTGTTCTCATATCCACGCAAGGCGACACTTTCGGTTGCATAGCTGGAATATCCTGTCATACCGTCGCCACCTACGTCAAAGGTTTCAAACGGAGATTTCTTGTATTTGTTGTAGTGTCCCAACAGACCGAATTCTACGCGTCCCATCAGCACCGGAGTGCGTTTTACGGCGATAGGGTCCATCAACGGGATGTATACTTTGGATTTGAATTTCCACTTGTGGTATTCTATCCATTTGTGCATCTTGTTCATATCATCCTGATTGCTGGTACTGTACTTGCTGTAATCTGTACCGTCGAACAGGGAGTAGGGCGGCGTCAATTGTGCCGACAGCGAGAATTCGGAACCCTGGCGCGGATAGATAGGATTGTCGATAGAACTGCGCGACAAGGTGAGGTTTATACTCAGGTTGTTACACTTACCGTTGGTAACGGGGAAGTATTGCCAGTCGCTCAGAATATAACGCTGGTAGGACAATTCTGCCGTAAATTGGAAGTAGTCATCCGGCCATTTCAAACGCTTACCGAACATTACAGCCAATCCCCACATCTGGATGGACTTGTCGGGGTCGTAATAGTTTTCATAATTGTTATAGTTGCCATAGTTGTACATACCATAACCGTACATGCCGCTATAGTAGCTGTTGTAATAACTGTTCATGTACGCATCGTTATAGTAACGGCTGCTGATATCTGTCTGGCGGGAGTAGAATGCAGATACGGAGAACGCATTCGGACGTTTGCCGCCGAACCACGGGTCGTAGAACGATACACTGTATGACTGATAGTATTTGGCATTGGTCTGGCCGCTGATAGTCAGTGTCTGGCCGTCACCCTGCGGCAGGATACCGCGGTAGTTCTCACCCGGATGCAACAGGTTGGCAACGGAGAAGTTGGTGAACTTCAGACTCAGTTTACCGATAATACCTGTCTGTCCCCAACCGGCAGAGAACTCTACCTGGTCGTTGGCTTTGGAGACGAGGTCATAACCTATATCCACTGTACCGTCTTCCGGTTTGGGCTGGATATCCGGTTGGATTTGTTCGGGGTCAAAGTGTCCCATTTGCTGGATTTCACGCATGGAACGCATCAGGTCTTCACGGCTGAAAAGCTGTCCCGGACGGGTACGAAGCTCACGGCGGACTACGTTTTCATACAAACGGTCGTTACCGTTGATGCTGACTTTATTGATAGTAGCCTGACGGCCTTCGAAGATACGCATTTCCAGGTCGATGGAGTCACCTACGATATTTACTTCCACGGGGTCGAGCGAGTAGAAGAGGTAACCGTTGTTGTAGTAGAGGTTGCCGATAGCGTCTTCATCTGTACTGGTACGTTCTTCCAGCAGCTTCTGATTGTAGACGTCGCCCTTCTTCATACGGAGCAGGAAATTCAGTTGCTCGGAAGGATAGAGGGTGTTACCTACCCACGTTACATTGCGCAAGTAGTATTTCTGTCCTTCTTCGATTTCCATGAAGATATCCACCGTACGGTCGTCATAAGACTTGATGCTGTCTTTTACAATCATGGCATCACGATAACCCAATTCGTTGTATTTGTCTATAATCAGTTGCTTGTCGGCTTCAAAATTTTCTTCGACGAACTTTTTGGTACGGAAAAGGTTGAGCAGTTTGCCTTTTTCATTCGTTTTCTTCATCACACGTTTCAGCTTCTTGGTTGTGATGGCCTGATTACCGGTGATTGTAATCTGATGTACCTTTACCTTCTCCTTTTTGTCGATATTGATATCTACCAGGACTTGGTTCTCGTTGTTGGGATCATCCTTTTGCGTGATGATGATGTCGGCATTCTTGAAACCCTTATCGTCAAAGTAGCGCTTAATCAACGTCTTGGCGCGGTCTATCAGGTTGGGGGTAATTTGGTTTCCTTTAATCAGACCTACCCGGGCTTCCAAATCTTCACGTTCCGACTTCTTTACACCGTGATAGCGAATATCGGAAACGCGGGGGCGCATCGTCAAATGGATTGTAAGCCAAATCCGGTCGCCCTCGATTTTATCCGCAGTAACTTGCACGTCGGAGAACAATCCGTGACGCCAGTAGCGTTTGCAGGCTTGCGTTATTTCATCGCCGGGCACGGTAATTGTCTGGCCTTTTGATAATCCGGATAAACCGATGATTACATAGTCTTCATAATTCTTGGCTCCAACTACTTTAATATCCGCTATTTCATATTTCTTGGGTGTTCCCGAATAAAGAATAACCGGTTTTTCGGTTTCATCGGTATTGCTGGTGTCCTGTGCCGAGCTGGTCAGTACACAGCTAAAGAGGCAGATAAACGTTACGAGTATGGAGGAAATACGATAGTACATTTTTTTATTTACTATATTTACGATTTACTATTTACAATTTGTGTTTGTCCGGTCAGCGGATTTGTTCGCTGGTTTTTCCGAACCTGCGTTCACGCTTCTGATAGTCGTGGATGGCTTTGTGAAGTTCCGCTTCACGGAAGTCAGGCCAGTAGGTGTCGCAGAAATAAAGTTCCGAGTAAGCACATTGCCAGAGCAGGTAGTTGCTCAAGCGGATTTCTCCGCCCGTACGTATCAATAAATCCGGATCGGGCATGAAGTCGGTGGCAAGATATTGGGACAACAGGGTGCTGTCAATCTGTTCGGGAGTCAGTTCGCCTTTTTGCACTAAGGCTGCAAGGCGGCGGGCGGCTTCCGTTATTTCCCAGCGGGACGAGTAGCTAATTGCCAGTACCAGAGACATCCCAGTATTATTTGCGGTATGTGCTATACAGGTTTCCAAACGTTCCCGCACATTGTCGGGCAGCTTGGTCAGATCTCCGATAACCCGGAAACTGATGTTGTTTTTCATGAATGTTTCCTCTTCGATAGAGTCGAACAGAAGCGCCATCAATGCAGCGACTTCATTAGAGGGGCGATTCCAGTTTTCGGTGGAGAACGTATATAAAGTCAGATATTTGATGCCTAATTTAGACGCTTCTTCTGCAATGACATGCACTGTCTCGGCGCCGGCCTGGTGTCCATAGCTGCGCTCTTGTCCGCGCAACTTTGCCCAACGTCCGTTGCCGTCCATGATAATTGCCACGTGTTGTGGAATCCGGCTTAAATCAAGTTCTTCTTTATTTAGCATCTTTTTATACTTACATCTCTTGTCTTGGTTACTATTCTCGTTTTATACTTTTATATATATAAAGGAAACAGAAATAATGAATTTATTGCACTCTGACTGGCATCAGCTTGTTAAGATGTCCGCGCCAAACGGCAGCATCTGTTCCGTTTCCGCCGAAGATAACCCATATATAAGGGCTGTCTGCAACAATGGAATAGGGAGCAGTTATATCTGTCATATCTTTATGTAACAAGAATTTTCTTTGAGGCTCACGCCAGGAAATACCGTCAACGGAAGAATAAATGGCATCAAGCTTGTTTTCATCTTTGCTGCCGAAGATATAAAAGTTCTCACCATAGTACATTACGGCAGGATTGGCAAATTTCGGACAATACACATCATAGGAACTGGTGTTTGCCAATGAATACCAGTCTTTGCCGTTGGAAGAAACCCAGGGAATGGTTTGCTGAACGTCTTTTTCCGTACGACCCACTACCATTGCCTGTGACTGATTGTTGCTGTCAAAATTGGTGGAGTAGATATGTGATGTAGGAAAGTCAGACTCTGCCTTACCCATATTTCCTTCTATCTTGTTGCCTTGATTGTCAACTGTGTAAACTTCACCGTTTGAGGTAACGACAGTCAGCACATCGGTAAAACCGGCAATCAGTGTCCGGATATTGCTGTTCCCTTCCCAATTGGCTGGTGTCCAATTTATTCCGTCATCGGAAGAATGTGCCGTACCGTCTTCTGTCACGATGTAAAGTCTTTGTTTCTCATCTTCTCCGTCTTTGTATTTCAGGCAGACGAGGGATTCCAGTTTTGCATTGTCGGGAAGTTTAGCTCCGGACACTGCATCCCAGCCGTATGTTTCTTCTGTGTCCAGCCAATATGCACCTGCTCTTGTCTGTGTTTTCTGTGCCGCAGATTGTGTAAATACCCACAGCTCGTTGTTGAATAGGATGGCCTTTTGTTCACCTGAAAGTGTCGGTGCACTTCCCATTTTATCCCACACTAAGGAGTCCGGATCCTGCTTGTGTACTCTGATTTCAAGGGAATATTCATTTACGGTAAAGCCGTCCGGGGCATGTATTTTGAATTTCATCCCGTTTTCGGTATTTATGGCTTTCGTAAGATTTACCGAGTCGGCTCTGTTGAATATCGTATCACCGCTGATACTATTCATTTCATCTCTTGAAGTAATCCAGCCGCTTACGGTGAACGTGTCAATTAATATGCGGTCGATAATCGTATCTGCTCCTATAGGCAATGAATCCTGGTTGTAGATTTTTCTTCTTAACTGGTCTATCGTGAATTTATAATGTTTGCCGTATACCGTATCAATGCCAAAAGCATGTACCGTTGCATCGGAGCTTAGTTCTACCGTGTCGTCAGAGTCCAGGCACGAGCTTATTGCGATTGATACAAAAAGAAAACTTGCGATTATAGCTAAAAACTTTATTCTCATTTGAAAGATAGTGTTTATTTACAAGTTGCAAAAATAGGAACATTTTTTTCTATAAACAGCTTTATCGGCAAGTTTTATATAAAATTATAGATAATATGGCTGTTTTTCTCGATAAAAATGCCCTTGAATAAGGCTGTTAGCCTAATCTTGTGGCGCTGTAATGCCGGAAATTCCTGCCGAAATAAACTTCGTTGGTACAGGGCGCTTTATTGCCAATTTCAGGTGCCTTGATACCGGATAATAGCGTTAAAGGACTTTCTTCGACAAAGGCTTCGTCCCATAATTCCGCATCGATAAAGGACTGTAACAGGATGTTTCCGCCTTCGACTAACAGAGATTGTAGTCCCTGCATGTACAGGTGTTCCATGATTTGCGGCAGTATATTCCGTTGGAAGTCAATGGGGATGTATTCAACGTTGGGCTGTGGCTGGCACGGTTTCTCGGTGAACACAAGTGTGCGGACATTTCCATCGAATACATGCAGCTTGGGAGACAGCCGCAACTGTCTGTCTGTTACGATTCGTACAGGCGACCGGCCTTGCCAGTTCCGTACAGTCAGGCTGGGGTTGTCCAGCTCTGCCGTACGTGTACCTACCATGATGGCATTGTGCTCTGCCCGTTTCTTATGCACAAGCATGGATGTCAGGGGGGTGGATAGAATGACCGGTTGCCCGTCCTCACGGTTCTTATCGATGTATTTGTCGGCAGACTCCGCCCATTTCAGGGTAATGTAGGGGCGACGAAGGGTATGAAACGTGATAAAACGCCGGATTAGATTTCTGCATTCATCTTCCAGCACCCCGGTGATGACTTCCCGCCCTGCATCTTTCAGCTTCCGGATTCCCCGTCCTGCTACTTTGGCAAACGGGTCCTGGCAGCCGATTACGATGCGCGGAATCTTTTTCTCTATGATAAGGTCGGCGCAGGGTGGTGTTTTTCCGTAGTGGGCACAAGGCTCCAGGCTGACGTAGATTGTAGAACGCTTCAGCAACGAGGGGTCTTTTACGGAGCGGATTGCATTGACTTCGGCGTGCGCTTCGCCGCAACGCACATGGTATCCCTCACCGATAATTTTTCCGTCGCATACGATTACTGCGCCCACCATCGGGTTGGGAGCTGCATTGCATAACCCGTTTTGGGCTAGCTGAATGCAGCGGCGCATGTATTTTTCTTCTTCCATACTTTGTATTACTCTTAAACTTCCACTATTTTTGCAGCCCGAAATGCCGAATGTTATGACTGTTTCCGTTTCTCATATCCGCCATGCTTTGCAGGAGAGTTACTCTGCGCAAGAAGCTGCCAATCTGTCCCGCATTGTCTGTTGCGAAATGCTGGGGCAGACTGCGGTCGATTATTACCTGGGCAAAGATATGATTTTATCCCCAAAAGAGATGCAGGATTTAGACACCATTCTTGCCCGCTTGCGTAATTTCGAGCCGATACAGTATGTGCAGGGCACCGCCCGTTTTCTGGAACGCTCCTACTATGTGGCCCCCGGCGTGCTGATTCCCCGTCCGGAAACGGAGGAGCTGGTGGAGGTGATGCTGAAGGAAGTTCCGTCCGGAGCCCGTATTCTTGACATCGGGACGGGGAGCGGCTGCATTGCCATTTCTCTCTCCAAGATGCTGCCGGATGCCAAAGTGACGGCATGGGACATTTCGGACACCGCCCTCCGCATAGCCCGCCGCAATAATGAGGCATTGCAGACATCCGTGTGCTTTGTACAGCGGGATGTGCTGGCGTATGTTCCCGGCAGCGGGGAACGGTATGATGTGATTGTCAGCAATCCGCCATACGTCACTGAATCGGAAAAGCAGGAAATGGAGCGCAATGTCTTGGACTGGGAACCTTTTTCGGCATTGTTTGTTCCGGATAATGATCCGCTGCTTTTTTACCGGCGCATTGCAGAGTTGGGTAAGGTTATGCTGGCGTCCGGCGGCAGACTTTATTTTGAGATAAACCGTGCGTTCGGGGAAGCTACGGCAACGATGCTTCGCGCACAGGGGTACACCAATCTACGGGTGTTGAAAGATATTTCCGGAAATGACCGAATAGTAATCGCAGAACGATGATAGAAATTACAGAAACAGATGCTTTAAGCCGCGTGGCTGCTTATTGCTCCACTGCGGAGCATTGCCGTGCGGAAGTTACGGAGAAGTTGCAGCGTTGGGGTATTCCCTATGATGCCATAGACCGCATAATCAACCGTTTGGAACAGGAGAAATATATTGATGAGGAACGCTTTTGCCGTGCCTTCATTCATGATAAGTACCGCTTTGCCAAGTGGGGGAAGATAAAGATAGGGCAGGCGCTTCAACTGAAGAAAATTCCCCAAAGTGTATTTTACCGTTACCTGAACGAAATCGACGAGGATGAATATCTTGCCGTGCTGGATAATTTGCTGGCGGTAAAGCGCAAGAGCGTGCATGCGGAGAATGAGTACGAACTGAACAATAAACTGGTGCGTTTTGCTTTGAGCCGGGGGTTCGAAATGAAAGATATCCGCCACTGTATTACGCTTTCTGATGAAAATGACGAATTGGAATAAAATTTATCCGTATTCTTTTTTATTCTCGTCAGCTTTCTGTATTTTTGCGGCATATTTATCATAATAGTTAGTTTGGCTATGAAAACTTTAGAAAGATTGTTTGCAGAGAAGTTGCTGAAGATTAAGGCGATTAAACTACAACCCGCTAACCCGTTTACCTGGGCGTCAGGATGGAAATCCCCGTAGACAGCCGCAGATATCATCTGTTCATTCTTCAAGGCAAGCTTACGGAGCTTGCCGTCACGGTTCAGGACAGTCCCCCCTCCCTCACCCCGAAGATGGAACATCGAAAGGTTGCCACTATTTCCTCCGTGCACATGACAGTTCATGCACTTGCCGTCTGTCTGACTGTTATCCGCCAAAATACGCTCTTCGAAATTCTCAATACAACGTTCACGTATCTGCAAGGTATTCCATACCTCATAACCGGGCTCTATCAGACGGTAACTGACATAGGCGTCAAGCTTGTCCGCCACTACCTGCCATGCAAAGGAAGGATAGCGCAGCCAGCGGCCGTCGGTACGGGCAGTAACAGTTACTTCCAAAGTATGTTCCTTCTCCGCTTCAAGCAATGCACGCCAAGCTTTCAAGGGGAATATCGCCTTGTTCCCGCGCGCATTTATCTCCAAGCTGTCCGATGCTCCCTTTACACTCACGCATACCGCATCCACCCCTTCATTCCGCACAAGGAAATTCAAAGGAGCCACATTGTAGGGAATGGTTACATCCTGATATTCCGGATAGAGCATCAATAACCGGTCTGCAGGCTGTACAGACTCCGGACGGGGACTGCAAGCATATAGGCAGTAGCACAGTAACAGCCCCACAACAACTTGTATATATTTCATATCTATGTTCATCATAAATCACTTCCCCTTTTTCATCGTAGCATAGTGGAAATAAAACCAATATGTTTTTCCGTATTTGGCTTGCAAAGGGGCACCATTACCACCATTCGCCTCGTACAGTCGGGTATAATCGCCAAATTCATCCAATACTTGAGGCGGTATATTCCATTTTTCCACTTCATCCAACGAAGCCTTTTTCCCGGCAAGATAGATAAGTAAACCTTCGGCATACAATCTGGAAGGAAACTTCTTTGCAGCAAACTCCCGATAATCTCCGGCGAAAGCCCCAATATCCTTATTCAGCAAATCAAAGCAGAGAAGGTAATCGCATGCCAACGTATTATCAGGATTGTTACGCAACAGATGACGAAGTGAAAGCGGAATGTCGGCAGAAGAACGCAAAGTATCCGTTGCAGGCAACAACAACCGCTTCCGTTCCAGCCATTGGCAGACTTCGGCCGTCTGTTTTCCGGGAATACGTCGTTCTGCCCAATCACGGTAACACATTGTCTTTTGCAGGAGACGAAGATATTTCATAGCCGCCGCCTCATCACCGTTCACCAGGTTGATTTCCGCCAAACGCTTGACAGCTCTTGCCCCGGTGTGGTGCGGAGAAAAAATCATTCCCAGAATGGCGGCATGTTCAGCCATCGTCATATCTCCCAACGCAAACCAGACTTCATTGGCTGCATAAATAGTGAGGTAGGTAGAATGGGGAGCCACAGGCAGAAACAGCCCTTGCGAAGCCGGTTGATAACCATCCATCAGCCGGTCGGGAAGCCGGTTCTGCTGTGCATTCAGCAAATTATAATAATAGGCAGTGAACGGAGAGCGGTATTCACCCTCCACCAACAGTTTCCGTACTTTTTCCGAACGGCCGAAATACATTTCCGAATCCAACGCCAAAAGATATTCCCGCCCTAAATCGGGCATATTGTACCATCGTGACGACCAATCGCCACAGCCAAACAGCCAATAGCCGGACAATACCGCCAATATGCTTACCGGTAAGCCCGACTTCCACGAACGTCGCATGCAGCTACGGCACAACAACAAAACACCTCCGATACCGGTTAAAGCGATTGTGCCGGAAAGCGGATAACTCAATCCGCATTGCCTTCCTGCCTCCCAAGCCACCGCCAACACCGTAGGAATCCACGCCCAACGTCCCATGTACGGAGCCAACAAACGAAACACCACCACTCCCCAAAGCAACAGCACGACAGCCATTATGGTCGGGCCACCCCCTTCGTAATAAAAGAATTGAGTGAGGAAATC